>Ga0075118_10000052_pt1 | contig 119656 bp, 122 predicted proteins | sample AntAceMetag02UKE_FD_69794 | JGI IMG/M metagenome (GOLD analysis project Ga0075118, IMG submission 69794) | Saline lake microbial communities from Ace Lake, Antarctica - Antarctic Ace Lake Metagenome 02UKE | ecosystem: Environmental > Aquatic > Non-marine Saline and Alkaline > Saline | place...
GGGTACGGTAATGGAATGCTTTGGGGGCTTCTCGGATCGTTCCTACTGCACGTGCTCGTCGTTTATACGATACCTGGATTCAAAGATCGATTCGATGATCAAAGGGATATTTTAACTGTTCAGATCGATCCGGCTCCCGAACCCGAGCGCGTTCAAATGTCCGAACCGGTGCCAGAAAAGGTGATCGAACCGACTATTCCGTCACCTCCAGAGATAACAATGCCTGTGGAACGACGTATTCAGCCGGAAAAACAACCTGACAGGGTGCCGACTGAGATCGTTCCTCCGGTACCTAGGGTGCAACGAGAGAGCACCCCCGAGAATATACCTGTGCTTCAGGCTCCTCAAAGGACATCCTCGGTGAGTGTTCAGCAACCAGAAATAGATAACCCAACTGAGCGCAAGCCCGATAACAACCGGACTGTACTCCATCGATCTGAAGCTCCTGTGCAGCCTGTAATTCCTATTGAGCCCATGATGCCTGTTGAGCCTAAGGTCCTGGTGCCGCCCCAGGTTGTTGCCCCTCGGCCCGCCCCCCCTCAGCCTGCGGCGCCTGTTGAGCCTAAGGTCCTGGTGCCGCCCCAGGTTGTTGCCCCTCAGCCTGCGGCGCCTGTTGAGACTGCGGTCGACAGTGAATTGGAACTCGAAGTGGTTGAAGAGTATCGTAGAGCAGTACATGCTTCATTGCAGGCCTTACTTCAACGAGATGTAAAACGGAATCGTTCAAAAGTCGATGCGAAACATAAAGGATCAAAATTTAAGATCAGTCTCGAATTTAATGCTCAGGGGAAAATCATTGAATGGAAAGTCGCAAAAAAGAGTGAATTTAAGCGTTTAGATAACTATTATTTAAAATTAATTAAACGGTTGGTCGACGATGGGGCATTTCCAGCTCCGCCGGTGGAGCGATTGACCACTACAGTTGTAATCATTCCAATTGAGATTAAGTAAATTTAAACTGTGTAACCCAATTAAATAACGTGCCTATTTATCCGGAAATAAAACCGTATTTCAATAAGTTAATCGATACCCAAGAGGGGCATCAGATTTACGTTGAGCGCAGCGGACAGCCAGATGGAGTGCCTGTAATTTTCCTGCATGGAGGCCCTGGCAGTAGCACTAATGCGAATCATCGGCGATATTTTGATCCTAAGTTCTTTGATATCGTCTTGTTTGATCAGCGCGGTTGTGGCCAGTCAAAACCCCTCGGCTTAACGCAAAATAATACGACAGCGCATTTGGTTGAGGATATCAATTTGATTAGACGAACTTTGGGCCTCACAAAAAAGGCGGTGATTTTTGGAGGTTCGTGGGGAAGCGCACTAGCGCTGGCTTATGCTGCTAAGTATGGAGAAGTGGTGCAGGCTTTAGTTTTGCGTGGGATATTTTTCGGGTCGCGCGAGGAAGTGTTCTGGTACACCGATGGACTAAAACGATTTATTCCAGAAGCCCATAAAAAATTAACTTGGGATATTGATGGTGATTTAATTGACCAGTACTACGCCAGGGTTAATTCGATAGATAAAGAGCTCGCGAGTGAAGCATCTCGTCGTTGGGACGAATATGAAACGCAGACCATGATGATTGGCAGTGAGGTAGAGGCTCAAAGGCAAGAGACAACGCGTGCGCGAACAGATGCTGAATTAGCTAGATCTCGTGTGCAACTTCATTATCTCAAGCATGGTTGTTTTTTTGAAAAGGATGAGCTGCTGGAAAAGGCTCGGTTCATTAATAATCCGACCATCATTGTGCAAGGTGGGATGGATATGATTTGTCCGCCAATCACTGCTCATCGGCTGCATGAGGCTTTGCCTGACTCAAAGCTGAACGTTGTTGGGGCTGGTGGTCATGGGGCTTGGCAATCGAAAATCGCTGAGGCGCTATCGAACGAAATGGAGTTGCTTAAAAAACAACTCCAGATGAATTATGGGCATTAGGTTTAGAGTCAATGCGGCGATCTCATTTATCGCTGTTATTTTTCTCTTGGTCACCGCATTTATTTTGATTGATGATAGACGCCAAGCGATCAATGAGGAGATAGAAGCCGGGACAAGGGTTACTGTTCATTTGTTAGAGTCTGTTGCACTCAGTCGTTTTCCATTAATGGAAGGGGCTGACCCGGTTGAAGGGCTTGCTGGATTTTTGAGAAGAGCCGGACGAGTGCGTGGCAATGAGATCAGGCTATATGATCAAGCAGGCACGCTCGTTTACGAATCTCCCCCGTCTGATTACAAGCAAGGTCGTTGGGCGCCCGATTGGTTTTCGCATTTAATGTCGCCTGGAGATCGAAACTTCCAGCTTAATTTACCCTTTGGTTCAATTGTTATTACGCCAGATGCCTCGAGGTCGGTTCTGGACGCGTGGGATGAGCTCAAGCGTTTTGGTCTTGTATTGATGATATTTTTCGTCATTTTGAATGTAGCTATTTTTGGTTTGTTAGGCAGGGCCATGCGCCCGTTAAAGGGTATTCTGTCCGGAATGTCGCTATTAGAAAAAGGGGATTTGTCGATACGGCTTCCCGATTATAAATTGCCTGAATTTGATGCCATTGGCCATACGTTTAATCGTATGGCAACGACATTGCATGAAGCGTTGGCTCAGAACGCGAAGCTTGCGTTGGTGGCGCAACAGTCGAGTGATGCAATTTTAATTGTTGATTTAGAGGGGAAGGTGTCCTTTTGGAATCCCTCAGCAGAACGATTGTTCGGTTTCAGTTCTGATGAAATTTTAGGACGATCTGTCGATATGATTGTTCCTCAAGAGAGCCTTGCGCAACATATGTCGACACAAGACCGAGTGTCGACGTCTCGAAAGATAGAGCAATTTGAAAGTCAAAGGCTCAAGAAAAATGGTGAGGTCGTTGACGTTGAAGTGTCGGTCGCGCCACTTGTGGACCCAGATACGAAACAACTGATGGGGCAAATCAGTGTGCTGCGTGATATGACCGATTATAAAAGTCGGATCTCTGCTGAGATGGAGTTACAGCAAAATAAACGGTTGACACAGATTATCCAAGAGAAATTGGAGGAGGAGCGTAAGTCTATAGCCAGGGAGCTTCACGATGAGATGGGTCAGAACCTAACTGCGATCAAAACAATTGGAACGGCAATTGCTAATCGTGATTCCGATGAGGGGTCAATTACGCGTCAGAATGCACTCACAATTGTCGAGGTGACCTCTCGCATTTACGACATGGTCCATTCGATCATTCGTGAATTAAGGCCGAGTGCGCTTGATCATTTGGGACTCGAGGATGCAATTTTTGAGTTATGTGAGCGGCACCGCAGAGCCAATCGTGACTTGGATCTAAAGCTGAATTTTGACGGAGGTCTTAATCGCTACGATGAGTACGTCAATATTACTGTTTATCGAGTGATACAAGAATGCCTGACGAACGCCGCCAAACACGCGGGTGCGACCAGTGTATCGGTTACCGTTTCTAATCTTCTGGTTGAGTCAAATCTTGCTCGGATTGAGATTAAGGTCCAAGATGATGGGAAAGGTCTTGATGTCGATTTGTCAGAATCAAGGCGTTTCGGTCTGCTTGGGATGAGGGAGCGAGTCCAAGCGTTCAATGGAGATATACAGATTGAGTCAGACTCGGGTACGGGAACGCTGATTACGGCGGACATGACGGTTAAGGTGAGCAGTGATTAACGTATGTAGTCAACTTTTGAGGTATGTATGGCGGCCCAGGTGATACGGGTAATGCTCGTTGACGATCATGCGGTCGTGCGAATGGGTTTTAAGCTTTTGCTTGAGGGTGCTCAGGATTTATTGGTCGTTGCGGAGGCTGAAAGTGGGGAAGAGGCTGTCCGCACTTTTCAAAAACATAAACCTGACGTTCTGGTCATGGATATTTCGATGCCCGGAATCGGTGGATTAGAGGCTATTGACCGCGTGTTGGCGAAAGAAGCTCGTCAAAAAATTTTGGTGCTTTCGGGTCATGAAGACGTGATGCATGCGAGAAGGGTGCTCAAAGCGGGAGCGATTGGTTATTTAACTAAACGCAGCGCAGCCGAAGCTCTGATTGAGGCAGTGAAGACGGTTTTTCGTGGTAAGACCTATCTTGAGCCGCAGATTGCTCAGGAGCTTGCTTTAGAGCAGGTTTCGGGTACCAAAGATCCTGTCGATAGTCTCAGCGAGAAGGAATTCAAAGTGTTTGTTGCGCTTGCCAAAGGGCAATCAGTTCAAGATATTGCTGAGATTATGTCTTTAAGTCCTCGCACGGTCGGAACGCATCTCTATAACATTAAGCAAAAACTTAGTGCATCTAATAGTGCGGAGTTGGCCATTATTGCTATGAGGTCTGGTCTTCTAGAGATATAAGTTATTATTTCTAATGATTTATTTTTGTTTTTCGGTTTTTACTCATGATTTTCACTAGGCTCATTTAAGAAAATTCTGAATTGCTTTGGTGGTTCAGACATGGATAATCAATCTCGTTAGAAACATCCGATTAATTGAATATAAGGAGTTAATTATGTGGAGTAAGCCTGAGTACACAGAAATGCGTTTTGGTTTTGAAGTAACAATGTACATCGCAAATCGTTAATTTGATTTGAGAAGTATTCTGAAAAGGCCACCTTTGGGTGGCCTTTTCTTTTTCTGATTTGATGTGATCAGGGTATAGTTAAAGCCCAAGCACGCACTAGTTATTTTTTGCAACGATAGATTGTTTAGAGGCCAACATGATTTTTGGACAAGAGCGTTATCATAAGTTCTCAATACTGCTTCATTGGGTGGTCGCTTTAATCGTGTTGACGTTAATTGCTCTGGGTATGTATATGCATGACATTCCGAAGGGTCATCCAGATCGAGCATTCTTTTTTAATTTGCATAAATCTCTTGGATTAACAGCAGGAATACTGATGTTAGTTCGATTGTGGTGGCGACACAAAAATCCACCGCCTGCACTGCCATCATCGATACCTCGATGGCAGGGTTTTATGTCACGGTTGTCGCACGGCTTGCTTTATATATGCCTCATTTCAATGCCTGTCGTAGGTTTTGCTGCGTCACAATTTACTAAATATGGCGTCACGTATTTTGGTCTATTTAAAATACCGCCTATGGGGCCCAACGATCCTGTTATGCGCGATTGTTTGCAATCCATCCATCATGAGTTGGCGTTCGTGCTGATGGTGTTGGTCGGCATTCATGTCCTTGCTGCAATGTACCATTGGTTGGTGCTTCGTGATGGTGTAATTAGGCGCATGCTTCCTTGACCTAAAATTGCAGTGCAATATTTAAAGGTAAATGAAACTTTTCGTATTAAAGATATTCCAAATCGATCTATCAGTGTAGTCTCCTGAGGCCTTCAATCTATAGTATTTTTATCTTTACTTACCCTACGTTTAGTCGGATATTAGAGCTTGCTTAGTTCAATTTTCGTCCAAGCTGTTGCTACAAAAATAATTTCAATAAGAAATAAAGCAATAAAAAAGTAGTAGTTTTTTGTAACAAACATAGAGTGCGTTAGCGAACGTGCCTTTCAAAGTACATAACTATTAGGGGGAGATTTATGAGTATGAGTGAAAAGCCATCCGGTTGGTTGACTGATCGAGAGCTAGAAGATTGTTTGCCTGCAGATAGTGCGGCTTATGAGTCGCCAGTGCCGACACAAATTGTTTCAAATGGCGAATACAATCCGCCACCTCAGTCTGCACAGCAAAAGCAAGTAGAAGGACTTCTTAAAGAGTACACCGATAAGTTGTCAAAGCACCAAGGCGTGGATCGACGTACGTTTCTTAAGTCATCATCTGGATTCGCTGCTGCATTCTTAGCGATGAATGAAGTGTTTGGTCCGGTATTCAACGTGACTGAAGCTGAGGCGGCAGACAAGGAGTTCTCGTATGAGCGCTCAAAGCGACTCTCCAGTCAATTTATTTTCGATGATCAAACTCACTTTGTTCGTGATGATTTTGATAAAGATGGGCTGATGGGGCTGGGAAATTATGCGTTGGAACATTGGAATCCAGGAATGGCATCTAAGCCAATGACGCTTACCCGTTATAAATTTGAAAACTATCTTAAAGAAATTTATATGGATAGTGATACGAAAGTTGCTCTACTCACCAGCGCGCCATTTGACGACGAAAGCTGGCACCTTTTGTACAATAATCAAATCTCTGACGCCCGAGCCTTGGTTAACGATATTTCCGGCAGCCAACGTATGATGGCTCACTCAGTCATCACTCCAGGAAAAGATGGGTGGATGGACGAGGTGGATGAGGCTATTGAGTTGTATCGACCGGACGCATGGAAAGGTTATACGATTGGTGACCCGCTATCACCCTCAACCAAAGGCACGGCGTGGAGACTTGACGACGAGAAACTAATGTATCCGTTCTACGAGAAGGCCATTAATGCTGGCATCAATACCATTTGTATCCATAAAGGGTTGTTACCGAGAGATTATGAAGAATCATGGCCTGGTGTATGGCAACACGCAACAGTAGATGATGTGTTGAAAGCCGCTACGGATTGGCCTGATATGAACTTCGTAATTTATCATGGTGCGCTTCGAATTTTCTTAGAAGATCCATCCCATGATCTTGCGAAATTTGATGAGACCGGACGTATTGATTGGACCACAGATCTTGCAAACCTTGTGCAAGAGCATGGTCTACGCAATGTCTATGGTGAGTTGGGCACCACGTTTGCGACCTCCGCAGTGGCTAACCCTCGCTTTGCAGCTGCGATTGTAGGCACCATGCTTAATGGTATGGGGTCGGATCGTGTTGTTTGGGGTACTGACTCAGTGTGGTACGGATCACCTCAGTGGCAAATTGAGGCTATGAGACGCCTTGAGATTCCTGAGGATATGATGAAGAAACAAGGTTGGAAAATAAATCTTGGCGGTGACGATAGTGCAATCAAGCGTCAAATCTTTGGTACGAATTCTGCAGACCTATACAACTACAACATCACTGCTGATGTTTTAGAAAACTTAGGGCACGATAAACTTGCAGAAATGAAAGATGTTTATCGTCAAGAGGGCGTTGAGAGAAATAATCGTTTTTACGGTTACGTCAATAAAAACAGCAAAGCCTAGTAGTTTATTAAGTCAATCATTGCCCTTGGGTTCAGAGTTACTGACCCAGGGGTATTTTTTAGCCTATTGTTCCTGGCACCCACTGCGAACACCAGCCATTAAGGCTTACGGGGTCCTCTAGGATGACGCATAACCCGTCCCCTTGATAAAGCAGGCATTTCCCGCAGTTTCGGCCTAAGAATGGCTCATCCTGGTAGCTGACTTCTTCTCGCGTTCTGATTCTGATCGATTTTTTCGGTGGTTTATTGGCGGCATAGGTAAGAAGCGAAAATGTTGTAATCTTTGCAAAAACAATCGCTTTGATGAGCTGTCTGCGTGAGAGGATGGGTTTTGTCAGGTGTTTGGTCATGATTGCCGCCTCACGAAAGTTGGTGGATAGCTTCTACGTTATATGACTCTTAAAATCATCTACTGAGAATCTTTTAAACCCATCCCCTTTCAGACATTTCTTCTTGGGTGACAGTCCGAGAAGGACTCGCGCGACTACAACGTCGCGGCGTGTTGGCTTGTTATTTGGTGGAGGCGGGGAGAATCGAACTCCCGTCCGCAAGTCCTCTGCAGTCGGTACTACATGCTTAGTCAGATCATTGAGTTTAGTCGAGATCAGGATGATCGACAGCCCTGAGCTCAACGAGTTACCTTGAGTTTAATGATATCCGAAGTAACCCCGGATTCCACGATCTCTCGTTTATGACTCCGCTGTTGGTTACCCAACCCAACCCGAGAGAAAGTTGGTGCGGAGTCTAACCGGTATTAGGCGGCTAGAGCGTAACGTTCGTCGTTTGCGACTGTACGTTTTCCAGCTGATTTACAAGGTGACTGGACCTTGACATGCACCGAGCTGTTTTGCAACCCACGTCGAAACCAGGTCGCCCCCAACTGATATTAGTTTAAACGATCCGAAGGGGACTAACCAGTTTTATTCAAAAATGTTTAAAAAGCGTGTGTATTGGGTTTGGTGGTTACTGGTCCAGTGCTCGCAATAGCGCGTCATCGTTCACGATGGACGATAAAGCCTGGGACATGGCCTCATTAAGCATTGTTGCGCTTTCGTGGGATGATGACACGCTGCCTAATTTTTTCTCGGTCCCAACGCTATACCGCTTAGAGTATTTTTTGTTGCCATTCACAATGGATGCCAAAATCTCTACCTCCATTGTGGTCACATAGCCAAACCGGGGATTCTTGATCGAATTGAGCGTGAGTCGTTGTAAATCAATGAGGAGGTTCGTGGGGTTTGAATCTCCTGAGACTGTTTGGATCCCACGTTTTTCAAGCGCTTCGACCATTTTGGACTTGAGTGTGGCTTCAATATCTCCCTTGAGTGATATATCAAATTGTACAGAATCGTCCCCTGCGACGCCAAGTGTCTTGTCTGATCTTGAGTCCGTTACGCTTAAGCTTATAGGCGTACTTTTCGCTTCTGCTTGATTCGTGATGAGAATGTCTGGATTCAAGGCTAAAAATTGTGGTCCGTACGCGCAGCTTGAAAGTGTGATGACCAGAAAAGAAAGCGCAAGGTGTGACTGTTTTTTTATTAAGCTATACATGTTTCGATCTCCTATCGGTTGCTGTAGCAAACTAGACTAACTTACGAGCGACTATCATGTAATTGACATCCAAGTTCTCAGTGAGTGAATAGGTCTTTGTTATAGGGTTATACCCCATCCCTTTTGTTTTTTCTACTTCGAGCCCTGACTTCCGTATCATTTGGCCCAGGACAGAAGGTCTTATGAATTTTCGGTATTCGTGAGTGCCTTTGGGTAGAAGCTTCAATATGTGCTCTGCGCCGACAATGGCAAACAGAAATGCCTTGGGAGTCTTTGAGATTGTAGAAAAGACCACCGACCCTCCTGGTTTGACTAAGTCAGCGCATGCGCTGACGACGCTAATTGGATCTGGGACATGTTCCAGCATTTCCATGCAGGTAACGACATCAAACCGCTCGACATGCTTTGCGCTAAAGTCTTCCGCCGATGATTTTTCATACGAGATATTTAACTGGCTCTCGTGAAGATGCAGTTTGGCAACGTTTAGCGCTTTTTCAGCCATGTCTATGCCGACCACGCGGGCTCCTTTTCTCGCCAGTCCTTCAGAGAGTATGCCTCCGCCGCAACCGACATCTAGAATGTCTTTATCGTTCAGGCTAACTATTGATTCTATAAAACCTAGTCGGAGCGGGTTAATTTGATGTAGCGGCTTAAATTCGCTATTCGGATCCCACCAGCGATGTGCTAGGGCTTCAAACTTTTTGATTTCCGAAGGATCAACATTTGTCTCCATAATTACGGCTGCCATTAAGAATTGTTAGTCATACTCTATGCTACACGCCAAAGAAGAAATAGCCAATTTGAAAGTGTTTTTTCGTCTGAATTCTTGTGTTTGAGGCTTGGTTTAATTGGTCTAAACGAGTCCTCAAAAAAGTGCTGAGTGTGGTATCCTTACCTGCTAGTAGAAAAGGGTCGTAAACAGTACAAAATTCATGGATATTTTGTCATTGAGTAAGCGGCTCAACCCGGTATTTTTGAACCTAATTCGTTAAGAAAGTTCGCATGGAGCAATTCGCTAAAGAGACGTTGCCGATTAGTTTGGAAGAGGAGATGCGTCGTTCGTATTTGGATTACGCGATGAGCGTAATTGTAGGGCGCGCGTTACCCGATGTTCGTGATGGTTTGAAGCCGGTTCATCGCAGAATTCTTTATGCCATGTACGAGTCCAACAATCAATGGAATCGCCCGTATGTGAAATGTGCTCGAGTAGTGGGTGAGGTCATGGGTAAATATCACCCGCATGGCGATAGCGCCATCTATGACACGTTGGTGCGTATGGCGCAAGACTTTAGCCTCCGGTATACGTTGATCGACGGGCAGGGCAACTTCGGGTCTGTTGATGGTGATAATGCGGCGGCTATGCGCTACACCGAGTGTCGCCTTCAAAAGCTTGCAGCAGAAATTCTTGCCGACCTGGATAAAGAGACGGTCGACTTTGGGCCGAACTATGATGGCAAAGAATACGAACCTCTTGTAATGCCCTCGAAGATACCTAATTTGCTTGTCAATGGGTCATCGGGCATCGCTGTGGGCATGGCGACAAATATCCCGCCACATAATTTATGTGAAGTAATCGATGGGTGCCTTGCGTTGATTGATAACCCCGAAATTAGCGTGGATGAGCTCATGGAGATTATTCCTGCGCCAGATTTCCCTACAAAGGGAATGATCTATGGGACGGTGGGTGTCAAGGAAGGCTACCGAACAGGCCGTGGTCGAGTAGTCATGCGCGGAAAGACGCATTTTGAAGATATTGATTCAGCGGGTGGCCGTCAAGCAATTATTATTGATGAGTTGCCCTACCAAGTGAACAAATCCACATTGCTAATGCGTATTGGGGAGCTTGTTCGAGATAAGCGTATCGAAGGTATTTCGCCCTCTGGAATTAGAGATGAGTCTGACAAGTCGGGTATGCGGGTCGTGTTGGAGCTCAAACGCGGAGAGATCGCTGAGGTGATCCTGAATAATTTGTACAAAGATACACAGCTGCAAGATTCCTTTGGCATGAACATGGTGGCTTTGGTTGACGGTCAACCTAAGCTTCTTAATTTGAAAGATTTCATTTGGCAATTTGTTCGCCATCGAAAAGAAGTCGTCACGCGACGTACAGCGTATGAGCTTCGCAAGGCGAGACAGCGAGCACATATTCTTGAAGGTTTAGCGGTGGCGCTCTCTAATGTTGACGAGATTGTTACGTTGATCAAATCGATGCCGACTCCCCCTGAGGCAAAGGCGGGGCTTATGGGTCGGGTGTGGCGCTCTGAATTGGTGGAGGCGTTGCTGGCTCGAGGAATTGGTGAGGATTTAGAGCTTCTTGGCCCATACGGTTTAAAGGACGACGGCTACCATTTGTCTGATGTGCAGGCGCAGAGGATTTTGGAGATGCAACTGCAACGCTTGACAGGCCTTGAACAGCAAAAAATCGAGCAGGAATACCGGGATGTGATCGACACGATTGTCGACCTTGAGGATATCCTTAGAAATACCGAACGGGTCAGAGAAATTATTAAAGGTGAGTTAGCTCAAACTCGAGCTGATTTTGGGGATGACCGCCGCAGCGTGATTGAGGTCAATGCGCAAGACATATCCTTAGAGGATCTCATCACTCCTGAAGACCTGGTTGTCACGTTATCACATACGGGTTACATCAAGTCGCAACCCTTGAGTGATTATGAGGCGCAACGTCGCGGAGGGCGAGGTAGGCAGGCAACAAAGACAAAGGATGATGATTTTGTCGATAATTTATTTGTTGCACACACGCATGATTATATTTTGTGTTTCTCCGATCTCGGGCGGATGTATTGGTTGAAGGTCTATGAACTGCCACAGGCAAGTCGTGCCAGTCGCGGTAAGCCGATTGTGAATATTCTGCAATTGGCGGAGGGTGAAAAAATTACTGCGATCTTGCCGGTGAAAGAATTTGATGATCAGCGTTTCGTATTTATGGCAACCAGTCGGGGGGTGGTGAAAAAAACACCGCTATCGCATTTCTCACGCCCTCGGCAGATGGGTATTATTGCTGTGGACTTAGAAGATGGCGATCACCTGATTGGCGTCTCGATTACCAATGGCTCGAACGATATCATGTTGTTCTCGGATGGTGGGAAAGCAGTCCGGTTTGCAGAAGGCAATGTTCGCGCAATGGGTAGAACTGCTCGCGGAGTTCGTGGAATGCGATTGCCCGATACTGAGGCGCTCATTTCACTCGTCGTTGCTGACGATGAGACTCAAAGTGTTTTGACCGCAACAGAGAATGGTTATGGGAAGCGTACGAAAGTGGCTGAGTATACGAGGCATGGCCGAGGGACGAAGGGAATGGCTGCGATACAAACCAGTGCGCGAAACGGACGGGTGGTATCAGCAAAATTAGTTTCTGAAAAAGACGAGGTGATGTTAATCACTACAGGTGGTGTGTTGATACGAACTTCGGTCAGCGAGATCCGTGAAATGGGTCGATCGACCCAGGGTGTGCGCCTCATTAATTTAGGATCTGATGAGAAGTTGTCCGGTTTGGTGAAGGTCGAAGAGCAGGTCGTCATCGAAGGAGATGACGGCGGGGAAGACTTAACCGATTAGATCTCTTATGAGTGAGCTGCCAACGTCTATTGGCGCCTCAGATTGATACATATTTACGTTTTAGAGGTATGTTTTGAACACGATTTATAACTTTAGTGCAGGTCCTGCTGTGTTGCCCAAAGTAGTATTAGAGCAAGCTCGAGAGGAAATGCTTGATTGGTCAGGCTCTGGCATGTCTGTGATGGAGATGAGTCATCGCAGCAAGGAATTCTTAAGCATTGCCGAGGATGCCGAGCAGAACTTGAGGTCATTGATAGGGTTGGGTGATGAGTACCAAGTTCTTTTTTTGCAAGGTGGGGCATCGACGCAATTTTCAATGATTCCAATGAATTTGCTGCATGGCGCTAAAGTTGCAGATTACGTCTGTACAGGGCAGTGGTCTAAGAAAGCGATTAAAGAAGGTAAAAAGATCGGCACAGTGAATATTGCAGCCTCATCTGAGGAAGGTAATTTTTCAGAGATTCCGTCGGTTGATAGTTGGAATTTGAGTGCTGATGCGAGCTATGTGCACATCACATCGAATGAGACAATTGGCGGGGTAGAGTTTCATGACTATCCGTCAGATCTGCCCTCGCCGTTGGTTGCTGATATGTCCTCACATATTTTATCTAGGCCGCTAGACATGTCTCAGTTCGGACTAATTTATGCTGGGGCACAGAAAAATATTGGCCCTGCTGGTTTGACGATTGTAGTTGTTCGCAAGGATTTGTTAGCGCGAGTCTCACCGGAAGTACCTTCGATGTTCAGCTACGCGGTGCAATCCGATAACGAGTCAATGTTTAATACACCACCGACTTACGCTATTTACGTTTCCGGATTAGTTTTTAAGTGGCTTGATCAGATGGGTGGGTTATCCGTAATTGAGCAAATGAATATTAAAAAATCAACAATGATCTACGATCAGATTGATCGAACTGGTTTTTATCGTAGTCCAATTGATAAGCAGTATCGGTCACGTATGAATGTTCCTTTTAGAATTCATGACGAGAGCCTAGAAGATCTCTTTTTGAAAGATGCCAAAGATAGTGGTTTATTGCAGCTAAAAGGGCATCGGTCGGTAGGGGGTATAAGGGCGTCTATCTATAACGCGATGCCCCTTGAGGGCGTCGAGGCGCTTTTAGAGTTTATGCAGCACTTTGAAAAGAAACACGGCTAAGGAATTTGTAATGTCTCAAGATAAAGTTTTTAAAATTCAAACATTAAACAACATTTCTAATGCGGGACTCAGTCGTCTTCCCAAAGACGGTTACGTTCATGGGTCTGGTGTTGAAGACCCGCATGCAATCTTGGTTCGATCTGCGAATTTGCTCGAGCTCGAACCATCTGAAAGTTTGCTGGCGGTGGGTCGAGCAGGTGCGGGTACAAACAATATCGATATTGCACGCTTGGCTGGTTTGGGTGTGCCTGTATTTAATACGCCGGGAGCCAATGCTAATGCCGTGAAAGAATTGGTTCTTTCAGGCTTGTTGTTGTCGAGCAGGAATTTGGTTGGGGCTATAGATTTTGTTAGGAATTTGAAGGTTGATGGAGAGCTTGCAAAAAACGTAGAAGAGGGCAAAAAGAAATATGCGGGACGTGAATTGCCTGGTCGTACGTTGGGGATTATTGGGCTAGGAAAAATTGGCAGCTTAGTTGCTGATGTCGCTCTGAGGTTGGGTATGAAGGTGCTCGGCTACGACCCAAGTATAACCGTCGACGCGGCATGGGGTTTACCCTCAGGAGTGGTTAAGGCAGGGTCCATTACTGGTTTAGTGCGCGATTCAGATTTTATTTCCTTGCATGTTCCATTAAATGATGCGACTAGGAATCTAATTGATGAAGAGTGTTTGGCGTTGATGAGCGCTAACACTGTCTTGTTGAATTTCTCTAGAGGAGCTGTTGTTGATAACGTAGCTTTGGTTAAAGCGCTCCATGCGAATAAAATAAAACAATATATATGTGACTTTCCGAATGATTCGCTTATCGGTGTGAATGGTGTTATTGCGCTACCCCATTTAGGGGCATCGACGGTCGAGGCTGAGGAAAACTGCGCGACGATGGTTGTTGATCAGATTCGGGATTACTTGGAAGATGGTAACGTCGTTAATTCGGTCAATTTCCCTAATGTTTCCATGATCCGGGAGTCTCTCTACAGGATTGTTGTAATTAATGAAAATGTTCCTCATATGGTCAGTCAGATATCAACAGTGCTGGGTGACGCTAAGCTCAACATCAAGAATATGATCAATAAATCAATGAACGAGATTGCCATCACCCTAGTTGACGTGGACAGTCCGGTTAGCGATGATGTTTTGGTTACGCTTGAGGTCATCGAAGGCGTGAAACGTGTTCGTTACTTGAATGGAGCTTAGCGACGAGATATGAGTGACCAAATATCTGATCTACGGCAGCACATTGATGCCATTGATGACTCGCTTTTGGACCTGCTGAATAAGCGTGCCGAAATTGCGCGGCAGGTAGGGGAGGCCAAAAAGCAGGGGGTCGTGTATCGCCCCGAGAGAGAGGCCCAAGTTCATCGCAGGCTCCATGCGAAAAATAGTGGGCCTTTATCGAATGACACTATTTCTCATCTCTTTACAGAAGTCATTTCTTCGTGTCGTGCGCAGGAAGAACTCCTCACTGTTGCGTGCTTAGGCCCAGCAGGAACGTTCAGTGAAGAAGCCGTTCTAAAGCAATTTGGTTCACAGATAAAATTGATCTATTGCTCAACTATTGATGAGGTATTTAAATCCGTTGGTTCAGATGTCGCAGCCTATGGAGTTGTCCCGTTAGAAAACTCCACTGAAGGCGCGATTAGTCGCACGCTTGATTTGCTCTTCGAGAGTCCATTAAAGCTGTGTGGGGAGATCGGATTGCCTGTACGACATAATTTACTCAGCAAAGAAAAGCCTGAGAATATTGAAAAAATCTACTCGCACTCACAGAGTTTGTCACAATGTCAGAAGTGGCTAGGGCAGCATTTTCCATCCGCGCAGCTTATCCCGGTAGCAAGTAATGCTGCTGCCGCAAAATTGGTCGCCACAGAAGCTCGTTCCGCAGCGATTGCTGGACGCATTGCTGGAGAGCATTTCGGGTTGACGTTTATTCATTCGTCGATTGAGGATAAACCGGATAACACAACGCGGTTTGGTGTTGTTTCCAAGTCGGAGGTTGGGACATCGGGTAGTGATAAGACCTCAATAGTGCTCGCGGCCCAACATAAGCCGGGTGCAATTCTTGGTTTGCTTGAGCCCCTAGCTGAAAACGGTATCAGCATGACTCGTCTTGAATCCAGACCTTCGGGTTTAGGACTTTGGGAGTATATGTTCTTTATTGACTTGGAAGGTCATAAGGATGATGAGGTCATGCAAGCGGCGTTGTCTGAAATTCAGTCTAAATCCGGATTTTTTAAAATACTTGGATCTTATCCTAAGACAGTTTAAACCTTGGGCCATATCGTTTAATCCCATGACAAAATATCCTCCGCCTCTAGATTGTGTTCGTACTATTGCTCCTTACCAGCCGGGTAAGCCTATAGACGAGCTTGCAAGAGAGTTCTCTCTTGACCCCTCTGCGATCGTTAAGTTGGCGTCGAATGAGAATCCGTTGGGTTGTAGTAAATCTGTTATCGAAGCTCTTGGTAAGGAGTTAGAGGAGGTGGCACGCTATCCGGATGGTAGTGGCTTTGAACTCAAGCGGCACTTAAGCGCAAAATTGGACATTCCTCCCGACTATTTGATTCTGGGTAATGGATCGAATGACGTCCTTGAGATTGCTTCTATTGCCTTCTTGGATCGAGAGCGCTCGGCGGTTTACTCGGAGTATTGTTTTGTAGTCAATAAACTTGCTACGCAAAGTCGTGCTGCTCATGGCATTGAAGTGCCTGCAACCAATTATGGTCATGATCTTGCTCGAATGCTGGATGCTATTCAGGAGAATACCTGTGTTATTTTTATCTCAAACCCAAATAACCCGACAGGCACATTTCTCTCGCCTCGGGACATACTTGATTTCATAGAACAAGTCCCAGAACATATTTTAATTATTCTCGATGAGGCTTACTACGAGTATTTACCTTCAGAGCTCCAGTCGGAAAGCGTCAGCTGGGTAAAGCGTTTTCCGAATCTTCTTGTAACGCGTACATTTTCAAAAATATACGGATTGGCGTCTCTTAGAGTCGGTTACGGGATCACTAACCCCAGTGTCGCCGAAATATTGAATCGAGTTCGTCAGCCTTTTAACGTCAATAGTTATGGTTTGGCCGCTGCGAGTGCTTCGTTACTGGATGACGAGTTTGTTCGAGAGTCAGTACGAATGAATAATCTTGGTATGCAGCAATTTGTGTCTCTTGCTGAAAGATTGGGGCTAGCGTTTATCCCGTCCCGTGGTAATTTTTTGACGTTTGAGTTTGGGCAACAAGGGACAGAGATTTATCAACGGCTTCTTAGCCGTGGAGTTATTGTCAGGCCGCTTGCAGGCTACGGTCTCCCTAATCATCTAAGAGTGAGCATTGGTTCAACGGAAGAAAATGAACGATTTTGCGAAGCGCTCGAAGCTGTTCTTAGCGAAAATCGCTAGCAGGGAGGTACGATTATGGAAAAATTTTACCTGGAACAACTCACAATCATAGGCGTCGGGTTGATCGGAGGTTCTGTAGCATCGCGGTTAAAGCGCAATAGCTCGGTAGGGAAGGTCGTTGGAGTGGGCCGCAGTCAAAAAAATATGGCTTATGCGCTTGAGGCAGACTTAATCGATGAGGTGGCTACGGATATTCGCTCGGCGGTCGCGAACGCGAGCATGGTGTTAGTCGCCGTACCAGTAAAACAAGTCGAATCAGTCTTGCATGAAATTAAATTGAGCACCAATGCGCATGTCATCATAACGGACGTTGGTAGCACCAAGGGTGACTTCACGCGAATGGTGGAGAAGGTCATTCCTGAACGAGCCGAGTTCGTCGTTCCTGGGCACCCTATAGCTGGGTCCGAAAAAGCGGGAGCCCCGGCTGCTGATGAAAATTTATTCGTAGGAAAAAATGTAGTTTTATGCCCTTTATCGCAAACTCGCGCTTCAGCCTTAAGTGCCGTTAGAGAAATGTGGCAATCCTGTGGTGCTCATGTGAGCACGATGTCTGAAGATAAGCACGATAAGATTTTTTCTGCAGTCAGTCATTTGCCTCATGTGGTTTCTTATGCTTTAGTTGAAATGATGAATCGCAGAGCTGACTCTGCAGAATTGTTTGATTTTGCGGCAGGCGGATTTCGCGATTTTTCTCGTATTGCGGGAAGCTCTTCTGAAATGTGGGTCGATATTTGTCGGGCTAATAATGAGCATATTGTCAAAGACGTTGAATCATTCATCGCAAGTCTTGAGACTATTCGTGAATTATTGAAATCAGGGAATTATGGAGCGCTACAACGGATATTTGCTGCTGCTGCCGTCGCTCGTAATAACTGGGCCTCCAAACAATGATTCTTTCTCGGGATGACCAAAAGATCGTTCTGGGAGCCCCTTATGGTGCTGGTGGGGCTGTCACAATTCCGGGTTCAAAGAGCATTTCGAATCGTGCACTTATTCTAGCTGCACTTTCAACCGGGGTTACCGAGATAAAGGGTTTGCTTCATTCTGACGATACGCTGGTCATGATCGATGCCCTGCGCACCTTAGGCCTAACGATCACCGTTGTGGGTGACGTGACGAGCGTAACAGGATGTGGTGGTGTGTTCCCTAATCAATTGGCTGACCTGTTCTTGGGCAATGCGGGCACTGCGGTGAGATCTTTGTTGCCTGTGCTTGCGCTTGGGCAAGGTGAATACGATATTCGCGGTGTACCCCGAATGCATGAACGACCCATTGGGGATTTGGTTGACGCGCTAACGTGTATCGGAGCCAATATCAGCCATGAGGACCAAAAGGGTTTTTTACCGCTTAAAATAAAAAAAAGTGACGCGCTAAAAGTTGATGCGCCTATAGAGGTGCGGGGTGATGTCTCAAGTCAATTCCTGTCTGGTCTATTGTTGGCGCTTCCTTTATTGGGTGAGCCTGTTGCAATAAAAATTACAGGCATATTAGTATCTAAACCATACGTTCAAATTACATTAGACCTTATGAGGTTGTTTGGCGTTAAGGTGAGGAACGTTGATTGGGCAGAGTTTCATATTGAAGGAAACCAAGCCTACTGTACCCCCAGTTTTATGGAGGTTGAGGGTGACGCAAGCAGTGCCTCTTATTTTTTTGCCGCAGGTCTTCTTGGAGGAGGACCAGTTATTGTTGGAAACGTTCCGCAACATAGTATTCAAGGAGATATTCAATTTTTGGATATCTTGAGTCAAATTGGTGCTGACGTGACTTGGGCCGACCAAAGCGTATCTGTGTCAATGCCAAAAAATAATCGTGTTAAAGCGTTTAATTTGGACTTGAACCATATTCCAGACGCAGCCATGACGCTTGCAGTGATCGCGCTATTCGCAGACGGACCTTGTCAATTAAGGAACATTGAGAATTGGCGCGTTAAAGAGACCGACCGGTTGTCAGCCATGGCAACAGAGCTTAGAAAACTTGGGGCGACTGTAAATGAAGGCGTGGGAAGTTTGGAAATTGAACCACCGTTGTTGCTGACGGATGGTGTTTGTATCGATACATATGATGATCACCGTATGGCTATGTGCTTCTCGCTTGTTTGCCTTGCTGGGCTGAACATCACAATTAACGACCCGATGTGCGTTAACAAAACTTTCCCAAATTATTTTGATATTTTAGAAACAGTGCTCCAAGCACCAGTGATTACGATTGATGGCCCTAGTGGATCGGGTAAAGGTACGGTTGCGAAGCAAGTCGCCGAGAGGTTAGGTTTTTCGTACCTAGATAGCGGTGCGTTATATCGAGGCATTGGGCTATGTTATTTGACTAGTGGTGCAGATCTCAATCTTGACGATCAAGACTCTGTCGAGACCTTTCTTAGCGGAATTAGTCTGGAATTCTTTGGTGGACTGTTGTTTGTTAATGGTGAGGACGCGTCACAACGTATCAGAGATGAAGAGGTTTCTATGGCAGCGAGTAAGGTTGCTAAAAGTGAGACCGTTAGAAGTCAGTTGTACCGTATTCAAAGGGATGTTCGTCGTGCACCAGGGTTGGTAGCCGATGGTCGAGACATGGGAACGACGGTATTTCCTGATGCGGAGTTGAAAATTTTCCTCACGGCGTCTTTAGAGGAGCGAGCAAGAAGGCGTTTTCTGCAGTTGGTGGAAAGTAATAGGCGTGTTAAAATCGAGGGTCTTGTCGCTGAGATGGAGAAAAGAGATGCTGACGATGGTTCTCGAAGCTCATCTCCGATGCGTCAAGCAAAGTCCGCTATTGAGCTTGATAGCACAGGCAAGAGTGTCGACGAAGTTGTTCAAGCTGTCGAAAGTAGGTATCGAGAAGCTGTTCATGGGTCGACGGTCTGATTGTGTCAGATTTGCTTAATATGCATTTTTTTTAACTTTAATCGAGAGAATCTAACTGCCTATTTGTTGAGTTAACGTTCTCCAAAAAATTATTATATGACAACCACTGATATTGAAAGTCCAGTAGCCGAGAGTTTTGCAGCAATGTTTGAAGAGAGTTTGCTGCGCCAAGAAATGCGTGCTGGCGAGGTAATAACCGCTGAAGTCACGCGAATCGATCATAATTTTGTTGTAGTCAATGCGGGATTGAAGTCAGAGAGTTATATCGCGCTTGAAGAGTTCAAAGATGATAAGGGAGTGCTTGAGGTACAACCCGGCGATTATGTGTCGGTGGCTATTGAGTCAATTGAGGATGGGTACGGTGAGACCAAATTGTCGCGTGAAAAAGCCAAAAAAATGGCCGCGTGGTTGGGTCTAGAAAAGGCAATGGAAGAGGGTGCGATTGTAGAAGGTTTTGTGTCGGGTCGTGTTAAGGGCGGACTTACCGTTACGCTTGATAGCATTCGCGCATTTTTACCGGGATCGCTAGTCGATGTTCGACCAGTTAAGGATACAACGCCTTACGAAGAAAAAACGCTTGAATTTAAAGTAATAAAACTAGATCGACGTCGGAATAATGTTGTAGTTTCTCGACGTGCGGTGTTAGAAGACAGTCTCGGAGAAGAGCGTCAAAAAATCCTTGAGAGTCTCGAGGAAGGTGCAGTGGTTAAGGGAATTGTTAAAAACATTACTGATTATGGTGCATTCGTTGATCTTGGTGGCATAGACGGCTTGCTACATATTACTGATTTGGCATGGCGTAGAGTCAAGCATCCTTCAGAGGTCGTGAATATTGGTGATGAATTAGAATGTAGAGTGCTTAAATTTGATCAAGAAAAGAGTCGTGTCTCACTTGGTTTAAAACAATTGGGCGAAGATCCTTGGACTGGACTATCAAGAAGGCTGCCTAAGACGACCAGATTACATGGAAAAATATCCAACTTGACCGATTACGGTGCATTTGTTGAGATCGAACCCGGTATTGAAGGGCTCGTGCACGTATCTGAAATGGACTGGACGAACAAGAATGTGCATCCAGCTAAAATAGTACAGTTGGGTGATGAAGTGGAAGTAATGATTCTTGAGATTGATGAGGATCGACGTCGTATTTCACTTGGAATGAAACAATGCACACCAAATCCTTGGGATGAGTTCGCTGCTACTGCCGTGAAAGGTGATCGCGTTAAAGGGTCAATTAAATCCATAACAGATTTTGGCATCTTCATTGGTCTGCCTGGTGGTATTGATGGATTGGTTCACACATCAGATCTGTCTTGGACAGAATCAGGAGAGGATGCTGTACGGAATTACAAAAAAGGAGATGAGGTCGAGGCTATTATCTTATTAATAGATGTTGACCGCGAACGGATTTCCCTTGGTGTGAAACAGCTGGAAGCAGATCCTCTTGGTAATGTTGTTTCTGATTATGAAAAAGGCTCTAGCCTAGAGGGCACTGTAAAGTCTGTGGATGCCAAAGGGCTGGTCATTGACCTTGGTGACGATGTCGAGGGATATATTAAGAGTTCAGATTTGTCTCGAGACAAGAGTGCATCAACTGATGCTTTTGCGGTCGGCCAAACGGTGCAGGCTATGGTCAGTTCTGTCGATCGTAAGACGCGCGTGGTTAATCTATCAATTAAAGCTAAAGATGCGGCGGAAGAAGCAGCTGCAATTAAAAAGCACACAAAGGATAGTGAAGTACAAAACGCTGGCACAACTAATCTCGGAGCTTTGCTTAAGGCGAAAATGGAGAATAACTAGACACTAGTTAAATATAAGTGTTTCGAGGGTGACGTTTTTATGACAAAGTCTGAGCTTATTAGTCGATTGGTAGAAAGACTACCTGCATTTAAAGAAGACGATGTAACGTTTTCGGTGGGTTTGCTATTGGAGGCGATACGCTCAACTTTGGAAAAAGGCCAACGCGCTGAAATAAGGGGATTCGGTAGTTTTGCTTTAAATTATAGGCCGCCTCGAAATGGGAGAAACCCTAAAAGTGGTGAACAAGTTTCTGTGCCACCAAAGTACGTGCCACATTTTAAGCCCGGCAAAGAGCTTAAGGATAGAGTGAATGCTCGGTCGGGAATGTGAGTGCGAAACTTTTGATGGGGCGGATTTGTCACTGTTAAAGTAGATTTAAAGAGCGATCGGGGTTTTCTCGATCGCTTTTTTTTGTGCTTTATAACTTAGTTAACTAAATAAGAAGAGATGGTGCAACATGTTTAGATTTGTATCTGGCTTATTTAAGCTAATCCTTTTTGCTTTGATTTTGGTCTTTGCCATCTACAATTTCGACGTCGTTACACTGCGTTTTGCTAACGTATATGAGTTTACTTTGCCACTAGCAGTGGTTGTTTTTTTGGTTTTTGTTTTGGGCTTGGCTTTGGGAACTACGATGACTTGGTTTAGTAGATCAACTATTAAGAAGCACCCTTAGCGTTGTAGGAATACTCGATGGATTTTGAAAACTGGTGGTTACTCTCATTCCCGTTATTTTTTTTACTGGGATGGCTCGCGGCTAAGATAGACGTTAAGCAGCTTGTGAGCGAGACAAGACGAATTCCATCGACATATATTGAAGGGTTAAACTTTTTACTAAATGAAGAAAAAGATAAGGCAATAGAAGTTTTAGTTAAACTCTCTCTTGCAGAACCAGATTCGATTGAGTTGCAGTTTGCTGTTGGTGTCCTGTTCCGCGATAAAGGTGAGATGCAACGTGCGTTAGCGATACATCAAGGTCTTCTCGATAGACCTGATCTTACAGGCGTCCAAAGAAATAGAGCGGTTCTATCCGTGGGTCAAGATTTTTTCAAATCAGGCTTGTATGACCGCGCCGAGGACTTTCTTAAGCGTGTTGGCGGCAAAGAACATGTGCCCGAAGCGTTGAGGATTCTGACGGATCTTTACGTGAACCAAAATGAATGGATGCTTGCTATAGAGGTGGCACGAAAATTACAAGAAACGACGGGTGAGTCTAAAAATTCTGAGATTGCACATTTTATGGTTGAAATTGCATTGAGTTATTGCGAGAAGGAAGACCATAATCAAGCTCTAGAGTGGCTCTATAACGCAATAGACGAAAATCCGGTAGCCCCCAGACCTAGAGTCGTTCTAGGCGACATACTCAAGGCGCAAGGACGTTATCGTGAGGCCATTCATGAGTGGAGTAAGTTAGAGCACTTTGCTGTAGGTTATATGGGGCTTGTCTCGGACTCATTGATCGAGTGCCATTATAAGTTGGGAACTCAAAACCAGTGTTTGGGAAACTTTAAAAAAATTATCGAAGTTGCCCCTAATCATGACTTGTTAGTGCGTACTTATAAACTGAGTGTCGAGTTAGAGGGGCACGAAGCTGCACGCGACTTAGCTCGAACATTCTTGAAACAAACATTAGATGTTACTTGGGCTATTCCAATTCTTGACGTAATAAAAAACGATGCAGATGATACCTTTCTTGAAGACGTTAATCTGCTCATTGAGGTGACAGAACAGCATCGTCAAGATTCAGGCAATGTTTGTGATAGTTGTGGGTTTCGCGCTCAAGTGCACTACTGGCGGTGCCCGGCGTGCAGACTCTTGGACACCTATGTGCCTTCAACGATTCAAGTGGGAGAAAAGTCGTGAAATCAAAAGTTATCGTTGCATTAGATTTTTCAAATGAGAATCATCTGATGAGCTTTGTCGATCGTGTTAGTCCCGAACTCTGTGGACTTAAGGTCGGTAAAGAACTTTTCACATCTTTCGGCCCTCGGCCTGTAGAAATGTTAGTCGAGAAGGGTTTTTCTGTATTCTTAGATCTCAAATATCACGATATTCCAAACACAGTCGAGCGAGCTTGTGCCGCCGCTCGAGATCTTGGTGTTTGGATGGTCAATGTACACGCCTTAGGCGGAGCAGAAATGATTCAGGCTGCAAGAAGTGGACTTGGAAATGCGCCTAACCGTTCTTTGCTCACCGCTGTAACTATATTGACCTCAATGGATGCGGCAAGTCTGAGCGCCATTGGTTTTCATCAGGAACCTGCGGAAATGGTGATGCGGTTGGCACAGTTAGCTCAAAAATCTGGAGCAGATGGAGTCGTCTGTTCGGCTAACGAGGCTAAGGAACTGAATGCAAGGTTTGGCGACGATTTTATCAAGGTAACACCAGGTATTCGCCCACCTGGAGCCGCCTCTCATGATCAGAAACGGGTAATGACACCTTCTGAAGCGATAAAACAAGGTGCTGATTATCTTGTAATTGGTCGACCAATCACGCAAGCGCTAGATCCAGTCAGTGTATTAACCTCAGTCATGCAAGAAATAGAAAATAGCGTAAATTTTGATGTATAAAAAACCGAGTACACTTCCTGTTTGGGTGTGTAGGCTCGATTGTTATGAACATTATTAAATTAAAAAACAGACTAAAATCTACTCGAATTCTTGTTGTCGGGGATGTGATGCTGGATCGTTATTGGTTCGGAAGTGCGGATCGAATTTCGCCCGAGGCGCCTGTTCCAGTTGTGCGTGTTGATAAGACCGAATATCGGCTAGGTGGCGCCGGTAATGTCGCTTTGAATATTGCAAAGCAAGGGGTTCGAGTTAACTTGCTTTCGGTCAGAGGTGATGATCAGGAGGGGCGAGAGTTAGAGTCGTTGTTGGAGCGTAATCATATCGAGTCACACTTGCTGATCGATAAGCAGCTCTCAACGACGATTAAGACTCGTGTGATTGCACAGCACCAGCAATTAGTAAGAATTGACTTTGAGAGCACACCAACACACGAAGTTTTAAACCAAGCATTAAAGCGTTATGTCGATCTCGTGTCGGATGCGGATGCGATTGTATTCTCAGATTACGGTAAAGGCGGGTTGCAGCATATTGCTCAAATGATTAGAGAGGCCAATAAAGCCGATAAATGCGTGCTTGTTGATCCTAAGGGTGTTGATTTTGAGAGATATTGTGGTGCTTCATACATCACGCCGAATAAATCTGAGTTAAGGAATGTTGTCGGCCCTTGGGAGTCTGAAAAGGAGCTCACTCAAAAAGTTAATACGTTGCGCAGGGACCTTGGCTTGACCGGAGTATTGGTGACTCGTAGTGAAGAAGGGATGAGCTTATTTCGTGAAGGTCATTCTCTGAATTTCCCTACGTCAGCGCAAGAAATTTATGACGTCAGCGGCGCAGGCGATACTGTTATAGGGGTTTTTGCGGCTATGCTGGCGAGTGGGTGTGATGTTGAAGAATCAGTAGCTTTTGCTAATCGTGCCGCAGGAATTGTCGTGGGTAAACTTGGGACTGCTACGGTAAATTTTGATGAGCTTTTCCCGGAAAGTGAGTAATAGATGTCGGTGATTGTGACGGGTGGTGCAGGTTTTATTGGTTCGAATTTAATTCGAGGCTTGAACGCACGTGGCATCGTTGACATTTGGGTTGTTGATAACATTGGTTCATCCCATAAGTTTAAAAATCTAATAGGCTGCGAGTTTAAGCAGTACCTGCACAAAGATGACTTTCGTAATCTCGTGCGCGAAAATAAATTTAACGATAAAGTCTCCGCAATTTTTCATCAAGGAGCCTGCTCAAATACGATGGAATTGAATGGTAATTATATGCTGGACAATAATTACCAATACTCAATTGAACTTCTAGATTTTTCGATTAGAAATGAGATCCATTTTATCTATGCGTCATCGGCTGCTGTCTACGGCGCTGGCACTCAATTTAAAGAAGATAAGGTTAACGAATCTCCATTAAATGTCTATGGTTATTCAAAATTCATTTTTGATGAACTTGTACGTGAAAGGCTGAATGGGGCAAAATCACAAATTGTTGGATTGAGATATTTCAATGTGTATGGTCCTAGGGAAAACCATAAAGGACAAATGGCATCCGTCTCTTATCATTTGTTCAATCAAATGTCTGAGGGCGGTGCGTTAAAGTTATTTGAGGGCAGTGGGGGATATGCTGCAGGAGAGCAGAGACGAGATTTTGTTTATGTGGATGATGTAGTTAAGGTGAACTTGGAATTTTTAGACCATCCGGAACGGTCAGGTATCTATAATTGCGGTACGGGACGATCACAAACCTTTAACGAGGTAGCTGTAGCAACCATCAATGCTGTGCGCAAAAGACGCGGAGAATCTTTGATGTCGCTTGACGACATGTTAGACCAACAGGTCATCACGTATCGTCCTTTCCCTGAAGGTTTGGAATCGAGGTATCAGAGTTTCACAGAGGCTAACTTAGAACGGTTGCGGGATTCCGGATCGGAAGCCACCTTTCATGATGTCGCTTCGGGTGTTGAGGCGTACGTTGATTTTTTGACCACCTCTATTTGTTCTTAAAGAGTAATACTTCAAAATGGCATACAAAACACTTGATGACTTAGTTGGTAACACTCCGTTAGTTCGGTTAAAACGAATGCCGGGACAGACGACCAACGTTGTTTTGGGAAAATTAGAGGGTAATAATCCAGCAGGATCAGTGAAAGATCGTGCTGCTTTGTCGATGATTATGAAAGCTGAAGAAGCTGGACGTATTAAACCGGGAGACACGCTTATCGAAGCCACTTCTGGTAATACGGGTATTGCTTTGGCGATGGTGGCCGCAATGCAGGGCTATAAAATGGTTTTGGTGATGCCGGAAAATTTGTCGATCGAAAGAAGACAGACGATGGCCGCATTTGGCGCAAAATTTATACTCACACCGCAGCCTCGAGGTATGGAAGGTGCTAGGGATATCGCAGAAGCGATGCAAGCGCGCGGAGAGGGCGTCATTCTGGATCAGTTTTCTAACACTGATAATCCACTGGCCCACTATGACAACACAGGTCGAGAAATTTGGGAACAAACTGAGGGGCGAATCACACATTTCGTCTCGAGTATGGGCACTACAGGCACAATAATGGGAGTGTCGCGATATTTGAAAGCGAAAAACTCGGACATTCAAATTATCGGTTGCCAACCCACTGATGGGTCTCAAATTCCAGGAATCAGAAAGTGGCCAGAGGCTTATTTGCCGAAAATATTTGATCCCAAACGTGTTGATCGAGTGATCGAGGTGTCGCAGGTGGACGCAGAGGAGACGACGCGTCGAATGGCAAAAGAAGAGGGAATATTTGCTGGAATTTCAGCGGGTGGTGCGATGTGGGTTGCCCTACAGTTATCCGCAGTTCTTGATGATGCAACCATCGTTACGATTGTTTGTGACAGAGGAGACCGTTACCTATCGACGGGTGTTTTCCCTGCCGAGTGATGTATTTGTCATGTTCCCGACTTTAACTTTTGATATTGAGACAATTCCCCTCATTCTTGGGGTTCGTCAAATAAGAAATTATGACGAATGGTTTAATAATTTTAAAATCGCAAGCCATACCTTCCAGGAACGATTCAAAAAAATAGACCCAGAGTTCTGTCCACTATTGAGTGGTGAGCACTGGACAAAATTTTTACAAGCTTAGGTAAAATCCTTTGGGTACTGTTATGGAAGTTTTGATTGAATCCGTCGACCATGAAGCACGTGGTATTGCTCGTCATGACAATAAAGTTATCTTTGTTGATAATGCTCTGCCTCAAGAGACCGTGGGTGTCGAGATTAAGAGACGTAAACCAAGCTTTGAAACTGGGGTCTCTACTTATATTAACTCTCCTTCTTCCTCGCGCATAACTCCGAAATGTTCGTATTTTGGTGTTTGTGGTGGCTGTAGTTTTCAACACATTAATTCAAGAACACAGATCGCCATCAAACAACGGGTACTCGAAGATGCGTTAACCCGTATTGGAAAGGTTAATCCAGAGCAGATGTTGTCGCCGATTTGTGGCCCTACATTCAACTATCGTTCTCGTGCTCGTCTGTCGAGCCGTTATGTGATAAAAAAAGAAAAAGCTCTGGTTGGTTTTCGTGAAAAAGGTAAGAGCTATGTAGTCGATATGGTTTCTTGTGAGGTGCTCCCTAAGCATATTTCAGTGCTGTTGCCAGCCTTAAAATTATTGGTTGAATCATTCTCCATTCGAGAACGAGTGCCTCAAATAGAGGTGGCCTGTGGCGATGCGGTTGATGTTCTAGCTTTTAGGATTTTAGAAGACTTGGCGGAAGACGATTTAAAGGCATTGAAGCAATTCGGCGAGAAGTATGATGTGGTTATTTTTACGCAACGTGGAGGACCAGGGACGCTGATTCAGATCTGTCCTGAACTTCCAGTTGCCCTAACGTACAGTATCCCTGATATGAACCTGACGTTTGAGTTTGGATTGTCAGAGTTTACGCAAGTGAACACAGACGTAAATTCGGTATTGGTTCGTCGCGCAATTAGCCTACTCAAGTTGAAACCCGGTGAGCGCGTCGCAGATTTATTTTGTGGCTTAGGTAATTTCTCATTAGCAATTGCTAGAAGTGGTGCGGCAGTTATTGGGCTAGAAGCGAATCAAGAACTGATTGATCGGGCGTCTGGCAATGCCACTCGTAATCAATTGTCTGATCGTTGTGAATTTCTTGTGGCTAACCTTTTTATAGAAGGGTGTCCCGCTTATCAAGCGCTTAGGGCGATTGATAAGTTACTGATTGATCCGCCGCGTGATGGAGCAATGGAGCTCATTAAAAGTATAGGGACTAATGGCCCTAAACAAATAGTGTACGTGTCTTGCAACCCGGCTACCTTAGCGCGAGATGCTGGCATACTCGTGCATGAGCATGGTTATCGCTTAACTTCAGCGAGTATCGTCAACATGTTTCCTAATACGTCTCATGTTGAATCTATCGCATCTTTTGAGAAATAAAAAAAGCGCGATAAATCGCGCTTTTTTTAAAATCTACTGCGTGTCAATCCCGATTACCTGCCAGTGCCATTAGTAAGTGCAGTAGGCTTACAAATATATTGAATAAGCTCATGTAAACACCCGTGGCTGCCATAAGGTAGTTTGTTTCGCCGCCGTTGACGATGCGGCTCACATCGTGCAAAAGGAACATCGAGAAGACAGCGACGGCCAGAGCCGATATCGTTAGCGCTAGGGCTGGTATCTGTAGGAACATGTTCGCGAACATGGCAATGATAAGTACCATCATGCCCACAAATAGGAATTTGCCCATAAAGCTGAAATCACGTTTGGATGTGGTTGCGATTACGCTCATGACAACCATAATACCTCCGGTTCCAGCTGCGGCTAAACCGATGAGTTCAGGTCCATTTCTCAAGGAAAGTGCTACGTTCAAAATTGGGCCCAACCACCATCCTAGGATAAAGGTCATGCCGAGAAGTAACGCAGCACCAAGACCGCTATTGCGATTTGCGGCAATCGCATATTGTAAGCCGATGACGGCACCTAACATGACTAGGGAACTCATGATGGGATGCTTAAAAACAATACCACTCGACGCCATACCGACGAAAGCCCCAATAATTGTGGGTACCATGGTGAGAGCCAGCATTAGGTAAGTATTTTTTAGGACTTTTAACTGTTGAGCTCCTAAGACACCACCAGCAGATGAGGCAGGAATGTTTGATTGCATTTGGTTTACAGCTCCTTAGTTTTAGGGAAAGTTGAACTCGGCCAGTCTAATGGCTTTAATGATGACTTGTAGTGATCAATACTACAACTATTCCCATTATAGAGAAATAAGAGAAAATTTCTGAGATTTTAGCTTGGTTAATATGTCTAAAATAGGAGATAATTAGACACTGGAAGCGTGGCAGAGCGGTTGAATGCACCGGTCTTGAAAACCGGCAAGGGCGTGAGTCCTTCGTGAGTTCGAATCTCACCGCTTCCGCCAATTTTATGCCTCTAGCCATTCTCGGCATTCCAAATTAAAAAAATAATATAAACATCAACAATATGCTTGAAGTCTATAGGGTATGGGCCACCCATTACGACCTTGCCCGTGAATGTATCTGTAAGAAATGCAAAGGGTGTTGAGTGTGAACCCCTAAGAACCAAGTGCCCGATAGACACTCGCTCTTCCTATTCCCATTGCCTTCTTACATCTTTTAATAATCCTGTACATATCAGACATCGGCGCTGAAGCCTCGTTTTTTCGAACCACCATCCCATATGGATAACTAAACCCTGTGTAGACCGCTCCCCCGAGTGTGTTTAGTTCTTACTGGAATTATTTCCGCTCTTCCTAATTAGCCAATGAGAAAAGTTTGAGAACCCCAGAACAGGCTATATAAGTTTATGAGCTAAATCTCGATTGTTGCCCAAGCTGCCTGCGTGAGGTTGGCACTAATTTAGAATAAGTAGTCTATAAGTTTGACATTAATATGTCGCTAAAAATAAAATGAGGACAACCTTAAGACTTAGATGGCTAGGGATGTAATCAGAAAAAAAACATAAGGAGACTTATTTAAAGGCACGCGCATTCAAGAATCTATAAAACTGAACTTCTGGATTCATATTTTGTCGTATTTTTTCGAATGCCAAGTCGTAGGGAGAAATAGTGGAACAATCAAAATTAAGAACGAAAATTGGCTGGCTTGCAGGAATATGTGCTGGAGTATGCGCGGTTTGGTTACCGTTGGGTGTTCTCGAATATATTCCTTTTGTGTTTGAAATACCTGGGGAAACGATGCTACGATCACATGCAGGATTGGCGGTAGGGTCTTTAATGTTAGCAGCATGGGGTTTCTGGGAAAAATAACTTAAAAATAGATTTAAGAGGAGAGAGTCAATGGTCAAAGTTTCAGATATGTTCATATTAATTGCTGTATTAATTTCATTTGCGGTTTCGGCATACCTGTGGTTTTCTGGCAATAAAGAGGAGGGTTTATTTACCGCAACTTGGGTAACTTCAATTCTTTGCTTTGGTATCTACTTCAACGTTTTAGCGTTAAAGAAAGGGAAAAAGTGAGTGATAACCTAATTCTAATTGTTGGCCTTTTCTGCACTGCTCTTACTCTTCTTGGCGCTTTCTTAACTGTTCAGGAGTTTAAAAAACAAAACGAGAGTGATTGAGGCGGAAATAAACCACTGAAAAATATAGATTTTTACATAAAAAGACCACCTTTATAGGGTGGTCTTTTTGTTAATGGTCACCATAATTTTTGTCTCCGCCCTTCGGTCTTAGCGTGTGAGCCACGTACATATTGATTGCAAATCCCATGTAATTGTGTAAACGTATTCTCAGTCCGTTAGACGTTATCGGATTATAAAAATAAAAAAGCGGTTGAGTTGGCCCATTAATAGCAATGCTGCAGGGCCTATTAATTAACTATTTCTGAGGGGAATTCAATGTATTTAAACAAAGGGGCAATTACAGTTTTGGCCATTGGTTTATCAATGGGAATCCAAACGGCATATGCAGGAGCGAATGATCCATTAGAGGGGCCAATTTACGATGTGCCGTTGACTGATAATTGGGCGCCATCGAAATATTGGGGTGCTGGTGATAAGGCGGGTAGTGCGAATCACATGAAAGATTCTAAAAATGTGCAAAGAGCACTTGCGACCGTGAAGAGATTTAAAGCAATTAGTGTTGGAAAGTATTATCACAAAGAGGCACCTGCTTTTGGGCCGCGGGGTTGGAATATGACGATACCTGGGACGCCAACGGGCGGACCATTTGGTGCAAATGCACTTTTCTATCATGATGAATTAGTTACAACTGAAATCGGGCAGATCCAGACACAGTTCGATGGCCCTGGTCACATTGGTGTGAATACTTCAAACGGAATGTTCATGTACAACGGTTTCAATCCAATGAATCCAGAGAATGGCTACGAGCGGGGCGCTGGCGGACGTGTTGTCGGTTTGGGTGATGCTGGAGTAGAGAATATTGCTCAAACTGGGTTTGTATGTCGATTGGTTGTATTAGATGCCGTGGCGTACAAGAAAAAAATTGGACAAATTTCAGCCAGCGCAGAGATGTTGCCGATTCCGATGACTTCAGCCGATGTTGGTGGGATTGTCACTGCGGATGACATTGAGGGTATTTTGAAGCTACAAGGTTTAGGACCCATTCAGGCGGGCGATTGTGTCGCACTCCATACCGGACAGGGTAATACATGGAGCAATGATCGCTATTTAACCATGAGTTCTGAGGAGCGGGCTGCTGCACGAGCAATATTTGCTCAGGGTGAGCCTGGATTTGGTATTTCTGCTTGTGAGTATTTTGGACAGAGAAATATTGCGCTCACGATGGGGGACACCTCAGCAAATGATGCTCAACCAGGGAATGAGGTTGAAGGTTGGGCGGTACCATGTCATACCGAGCTTCAGGTCAAGTATGGTGTGTGGAACCTTGAAAATGTAGACACAAAATCGTTGATTGATAATAAGGTCCATGAGGGAGCATTCATTTGGTCTCCATTGCGGATTATTGGGGCAACGGGTTCACCTGGAAATCCCATTGTGCTCTACTAAGAATTACAAACAAGTGGCGTGATGTCTATGTCATTTAACCGTTTTTTTGTGGCCGGTTGAGTATTACTCAACCGGCCTTTTTAAACTGTCTTTCATTATTTTTTTGATCACCCGATCGTTTTTTTAACTAGGACTAAAATGAAGTGTTATCTACAGGCTTTATTGAGGATTGCATTGTGCGCCTCTTTACTTGTGACTCAAGCAGTATCTGCTCATCCTGGGGACGAAAATTCCTTAGTAACCAATTTTGATTGTGATAAATCCTATCCAAATATGATTGATTCTTTGCCTTTTCCTCTGGAGGAATTTGCAACGCTTAAATGTTTTGGAAATGGCCAATTGATCATGGCTAAATCAAATTGGTCATGGAGGTACTCGGGCAGTTTTTTTGGCACACCTCGCATACCGGCTAGTGCGCACGACGAACTGACAGCTATCCCGCCACCTTACTACTTCACTAATGTAAAAGTCGGGGAAGCTCGCTCAGAAAATATGAGTGGGTATTTAGATAAACTGATGACTGATGTTATGACGTTTAGACCCAAAGTTGAAATCACTAACGTATACGATATTGAGCTGACGAATAATCACGACAGTCTAATTCGCCTGGTCATTGCGCTAGAGAAACAAGGGAATGGTTGGTTATTGGTGTGTAATCCAGATTGTCGTCCCGAATATGTGATTTTATTCAACAAACGTTAAGGGGCTTGATGAGGAAAAGATCTATTTGATCATATGTATTCTGAGTATGTGCTCTGTGGAGAGATTCTCACGTCGCTTTATTTACGCGCCACCTTTAGGATGAGTCGGGTCAATCCACAGCACTTCTTCTGGAGCTTCAGCAGGCTCAATGTCCATATTGACGGCAATTGCTTCCCCATCACTTCGACATAACACACATTCAAGTACTTCGTCGTGACTTGCATTAATCTCTTGATGGGGGACAAAGGGCGGGACATAAATGAAATCTCCAGGGCCGGCTTCTGCGCAAAACTCAAGGGATTCGCCCCATCTCATCCGCGCCTTACCTTTAATCACATAAATCACGCTTTCCAGGTGGCCATGATGGTGCGCACCGGTTTTCGCATTCGCCTCGATAGTGACTGTCCCAGCCCATAATTTCTGCGCGCCGGTACGCGCGAAATTAATCGCAGCCTTACGGTTCATTCCCGGCGTTGAGGGGACGTTGCCATCTAACTTGTCACTCGTGATGACTTGTACGCCATCGTGCATCCATGTCTTATTTGTCATATCGATACCCGGTATCGTGTGGCATTTTTTATGCGGAGGTAGAGTTCAGCGAACTACCTGATGAGAGTGATTTTCTGAACTTATTGAGGTCTTGAACTGAATTGAACGGTTGTTTGAGAAGAATACTCATGTTGTGCAGAATTCTACCCGATACCTTACCTTCCCAATGTTTATCAAATTGAATTTGTTTATCTAGCCAGTGCTCTAACCAACCGGGTTCTGGCATTCTGCTTTGTATCGTGTCTTTGGGGAATAAGGCCTCATTGACGTGTAAGTTCGTCGGGTGCAGCGCTTTTTTGGTTCGTCTTGCCGCTGCCATGAGGACACCAATCTTGGCAAAGGCTCTTTGCGCCTCCTCAGTATTGTGTGTGAGCGCCTTTTTCATAAATTGAAGATATGCGCCACCGTGCCTGGCCTCATCTTTCGCGATGGTTTCGTAAATCATTTTAATGACTGGTTCTGTATGCCATTCAGAAGCTCTTTTATACCAATGATAGAGCCGAATTTCACCACAGAAATGCAGCATTAAAGTTTCTAATGGAGGTGCTTCATCAAATTCAAATCGAATTTGATGAAGCTCTTCTTCAGTAGGAGCTAAGTCGGGTCGAAAGCGTCTCAGATACTCAATAAGTATGAGGCTGTGTTTTTGTTCCTCGTAAAACCAAATCGACATGAATGCCGAAAAATCACTGTCATGTCTGTAATCGCGTAAGAACATTTCCGTGGCTGGAAGGGCGGCCCATTCAGTAATGGCGTTCATTTTTATTGTTTGTGCATGCTCATCAGTGAGTAACGATGCATCGAACTGATCCCAGTTTATATCGTCAAACGTCCAACGAGCTCTTTCGAAATCAATATAAATTTTCGGGTACAACATTTCGTTATTTTTTGCTTCCATACCTACTCATTTGGTCATTCAGGTGAGCCCTGTTTGATTTTTAGTTTTCGTGACCCAAAATATCTGGATCGAGGTTTCTAAAGTGACTTAATTTAAACAGTTAATTGCTTCATTATTATTGCGATTCATATCCTATTTTAAACCAGATTCACGTTGACCTGCTTGAGCAAGTCAACCAGTTCACGATCCGTGCAATTGATTTTTCAGTCGATTTTTTTGAATCTCATATTATTTTAAAACTCGCATTAACTTTAAATATAAATCGATTGGAAGAATGTTTAGAAATTTAAACAACAAGCTCATTCGTTTTGGGAAATGAGTTTCAAAATTTCCGCTTTTTAATCCCTTAAGTGTTAGTTGAGCAGCACGTTTGGGGGACATCAATAAAGGCATTTTGAATTCATTTTTTTCTGTGAGCCGAGTGTTTACAAAGCCTGGAGAGATAAGCGATATGTCTATGTTGTGCCGCTTTAATTCTAGATGTGAACTCTGTGCTAAGTGGGAAATGGCCGCGCGACTTGCGCCATAATCGGAGGCATTGGGGAGCCCTCGATAGGCAGCTAAGCTGGAGAACCAGCTCCAATGATATTGTTTTTTTATCAATGGGTTTGAGCTCCAGTAGCGCACGATTCTTGGGAATAAGTTGAACGCACTTAATAAATTGGTATGTAGCCGTTGCTGTGTCGCTTCAGGGTCAAGTCTTAGGATACCTCCGGGGTGATATACCGCGGGTAGCCAAAATACGGTATCTGGAACTGTTTCCTGTTGGATAAGAAAATCCATTACCTTTGATACATTCTCAGTGCTAGAAACATCCATAGGTAATATTCTGGCTCTGTCTGAAAACTCCAGTTTAAGTCGCTTTTCGTTACGCGCAGAAACGCTCAGTTGAGCTTTTTGTAGTTTGAGTGCCTGGGCGAGAGCAAGTCCAATGCCCTCCGATGCACCGATAATCCATACATGACGATCGGACCAGTCTGTAATGGGAGTGTTAGACCTGAACATCTTATCGGGGCGTTATTTGGAGAAGCTAACCACGACGTCACCTAAGTGAACCCCAAATTTTGAAAACTTAGCGTGGTTGACCATTGTTCCGGTTTTTGATATCCACATTTGGTCATCAAATTTGAAATTCATTTTCTTGCCTTCAACTTTGATCGTGAGAGTGTAGGACCACCTCAGCACATCTCCTATAACGACACCTGAAGCAACGCCCACGACGTCTGGCGCCCGTCCTGACCACTCTGTTTCGCTAGTGCGGTTCAGTGTCCAAGTGCGGTTCTCTATCTCTCCATCATTCCAAGTAAATGTCTCCTTGAGCGTGCCCGATTCATCGTCGAATGTTCCTACTGTCAGCACTTCAAAAGTTCGTATTATTTTTCCGGATCTGTCTTGAACAAAGCCAGAACCTTGAGTCTGTCCAGAGAAGAAAGTAATTAGATCAAATGTTGCCATATTGCTCCTTTCTAGTTGTTCGATTTCATCATTAGAGCAACCAATGAGAGAAAAAATGATAGAGATTAGGGATAAGCTAGTCGTTACTCGTTGCGTAAATGTGGCCATGTCGACGATTATGAAGGTGTAGGAGTGATAAGGAAATAAGTTTCAAAATTATTGGTATTGAAAGATAAATTATTGCTAGAGATTCGTGCTTAGGCGTGAGTCCGGGTTGGTAGCCCCAGAAACTTAAGAGTGGTAGTGCTAGTCCAGCGGCGATCGCTAGTCCTAATTTCATGAGCAAACCCCATGCGCCAAAAATTGTTGCCGAGTGCTTTTCTTGATTGATGAATTTAATTTTCTTGATCAATAGCATCGAGGTTAGTAATAATTCTGCCCCCACGAAAAATCCTGTGCCGATACATATTAAGGTAAATAACTCGGGGTTAGTGTCATTGATTGCGAAGCCGGGGATGAATATGATGACAGTCATGCAAAGGATTATTTTATATAAGCTAATAGTGTTGTACGTTGCGATTGTTCTCTGCCAGAACCATATTCCTAGTAGTGCAGAAGTAAAATAAATACCTAATAGTCCTCCTCCATGTGCTTTCGAGAGCCCTAAGTAATCCGTTACGTAAAACATGAATAGTGTTGCTGCAGTGGCATTGGCTAACGCGCTAATGAAAAGAGGTGTCATCAACTGTGTCATCAACCTAAAACTCTGCCAGTCAAAAGCTGTGTAAGTAAGTGAGCTGTTATGCAATCGGGGTAGACTGAGAAGGCACAGGCTTGTCATGACTGTTATGCAAATTAGGTAGATGGAAAAGATATTCGTGTGGGTCATGGTTGATAATGTGGATGCAATAATGACTCCCAGGAGCGTGAATTGTTCCCGTCGACTTACTAATGCGGACTGTTCCCCTGTGTTGTTTGTCCATTGAATTGGCCATGCCTGTATCGCTATGCTGAGTGCGCCTGCGCTGGCCGATACAAGTAGCGTGAATAGCCCCATGTAGGTCAGAACCTGGAGATTGCTGCTCAGGGCGCTGGGGGGGTTAATTAAGGCGATGTAGCTCGCTGCCATCAATGCCGCCGATGGGAGGCACCAGAACTGAAATTTATGCCGACTGGGTGTTTTATCAATGAGTTTGCCTACTAATGGATCTGTGACTGCATCAAGCAGTCGGACTAACATCAATATAACGCCAATCGTCGCTAAGGAAAGTTCGTACGTGTTGGCGTAAACGTTAGGAACGAGGATGTATAAGGGAAGACTCGTTGCTGAAACAACCAGGCCGGATAATCCGTATCGTAATGACTGAGTGCGAGTGATTGGCAAGGTTAAGTTCGTAGTTCGATTCTTATTAGGTGGGAGCTTTCTGTGGGTAATGGCACAAGGTGTACTGGACGACGTTAATGTCTCCGTTTAAAAAGCCTGATCTGCAATAGGATAGGTAGAACTCCCACATTTTTTTGAATTGCATGGGGAATCCAAGCGCCTCAATTTTGATCCATTGTGTTTGAAATCGTTTAAACCACTCTAATAATGTCCAGGCATAATCATCTCCAAAATCATGACGGTCTAGAATATTAAATTTGTACTTCGCGGCCAAATTCTTGAATTGTGACTGACTCATAAGTATGCCGCCGGGGAAGATGTATTTCTGAATAAAATCAACCCCTGTTTGATATTCATCAGCTAGCGAATCGTTGATGGTGATCGCCTGAATGACCGCTCGTCCATTTGGTTTCAATGACTTTTTGATTATCTCAAAGAATGCTTCCCAGTAGGCTTTACCTACGGCTTCAATCATTTCGATTGATACAATGGCGTCAAACTGTTCGTCAACATCTCGGTAGTCTTGCAACAAGATCGAACTTCTTTTGTTAAGCCCGACGTTTTTCAATGTATTTATCGCCCAATCTTTTTGCTGTTGAGATAGCGTAATGCCGACGTGTTTCCCTGGCATTTTTTCAAGGCGTATTTTCGATAACTCTCCCCAGCCGCAACCAATTTCCAGTGTGGTGGAATCTTCATTGAGCCGACCAAGTTTTGAGACGGCACGTGAGATTTTGAATTGTTGTGCCTCTTCAAGGTTAGAGGCTATTTTCCCTTCTTCGCTGTGGCGAATCGCGCTTGAGTAGGTCATCGATTGATCCAGCCATAGTTGATAGAAATTATTACCAAGATCATAGTGTGCTTGGATGTTATTTCTGGCTTGTTGTTTGGTATTTTTGTTAAGTAGATGTCGAAGGCGATTTAAAACGTTTGCTAATTTTCGACCTCTTATGGGTGAGTCCAGCACTCGTCTGTTTTGACCAATGATCCATAACAGTTGATTGAGGTCTGGGGTGTCCCAATAACCCTCCATGTATGTTTCACCAAATGCAATGTCTCCGCGAAGAATAATACTGCGACACACTGCCCAGTCTTTGATAATAAGGATTGCTGGCTTAACTTCATTTGTGGCGGTAGGCTTTGGAGGGTGTCCGAAGCTGCGGATGAAACCATTTGGGCCTTGTACTTCGAGAGTGCCAAATTCTAATTGATCAAGAAACTTGAATACAAGTCTGACCCAGAGGTTTAGGGAGGGTGTGGTCATTTATTTCTTTCAGAAAGTGTCAATGGAATTTTTTTTGCCCACAGCATTAAGGCATTGAAGTGAATTTGAGTGATGATTCTAAGGCTTATGAAGGGGTACTTGAATAGCGCCCCCAATGCAGATCGCGTGGTTAATGGTGCTGCCACACCAGTCATCAATGTTTTGAGTACTAATTGATCTTTAAAGTAATCTATGCGCGCAAAGTCACGCTTGGTTTTTTTGTCGTAATTGAATTGAAATTGGTAATGACCTGTAACTGATAGGAAGGGGGATACGTAAAAACATTTAGGTGTTGAAATGACATCGCCTATCTTAAAAAAAGCATGACCAAATGGTGGTTTTAAAACGTAGGTGTGATGTTCCCCAAAAGTGTTATGTACTTCTGCAAGAACTGCAACAAGTTCGCCCAACTTGTTTTCGCAAAACCAAAAGCTTACAGGCTTGAATTGATATCCGAGCACTCTTGGAAAACATACAAGCCAGATTTCCCCATCAATAACATTCTCTAATTTATGTTCGATGAATATGTTTTTTAACCATCTTTTAATATTGCCACCAGACCCATGGTCTTCATCATTTAGAGAGATTAGACTTCTTCGATTAATGCCAACAATCCAGTTACCCCACTGGGGTTTATCGTTTGGTGTTGCGTAGAAAATAGACCGAATAGGCACGCGCAAATAAAATGTGCGAGATCTTAGGGCGTGCGTCCTAGGGCTAAGTCTCTCATGGGTGACATATCCTTGAACGATTTGGGGGTGGTTCTTCATCATCTAAATTGTATCAATGATCTTATTGGCCGCCCATAGTCCAGATTGATAGCCGCTCTCATGAAATCCGTTGCCCATCCACGCACCAGCTAGCCATATGTGGTTCCCCCCCTGCAAGTTTTGAATGTTTTGGACGGCTTTTTCCCGCTCAAGGTCCATGACAGGGTGTGTGTAGTCAATAGACTTGTAAATTTTACGAGGATCCGGTTTTTTTATGGGATTGAGGGTGACAAATAAGTTTCTTTGGGTCGGTAAATGCTGGAGCTTATTCATAAAATAAGTCACGGCTACGCCAGAATTTTCTTCCGTAGAAGTATCAGAAAGATAATTCCAAGACGCCCACGCGCGAGTTTCTTCAGGCATAAGCGCTTTATCCTCATGGATGATCGCGATGTTTTGTTGGAACTTTATACGTGATAGCTCCTGTGAGAGTGGGGTTGGGAGGTCTTTTAGAATATGAGCTGATTCATCCGCGTGTGAGGCAAGAATAACGTCATCGCAGGCAATTCGATGCTGAATTTTATTGCGGTCTTCGGTAATTACTTCCAGCCCAATGGACGTTTCTATAATCGATTTCGCTGTTTTCTCAGTTTTAAACGATACATCATGCTTCTTAATCGCAGTTAGCATTGCCTCAACATATCGGCGACTACCCCCTTTGACGCTAAACCATTGAGGACGGTTTAGTATCGATAGAAGGCCGTGGTTTTCGCAAAAAGAGATGAAAAATTTGAGTGGGAAATTACGTATCTCTTTAATCGGGCACGACCAGATTGCTCCTGCCATGGGTAGTAAATAGCGGGTTTGAAAATAAGAATCATAGCCATGCTGGTCAAGATAATGTCCGAGTGTGATTAGATTGCCTGGATTGGTGTTGCTTGCTGCGATGTATTTGGGCGCGTTGCGATTGAATCGAATGATGTCGCGGAGCATTTTTAGAAATTTTATGTCGTAGACCCTTCTCCCTTGGGCAAAGATGGATCTTAGATTCGTTCCTGCCCACTCAAATTTACCATCATCCAGTGATACTGAAAATGACATATCAGCCGGATGCGTTTTTACATCGAGTTCCGTGAACCATTCGAGTAATCCCGGATAGGTTCTATTGTTAAATACAATGAATCCGGAATCCAGTTGTAATGACTTCTCATCAATGGTCAGTGTGTGCGTGTGTGTGTGCCCGCCGAGGTAATCTGCTTTTTCTAAAACAGTCACCTTAGCGTGATCTTTGAGGTGCCAGCTTGCGGATAAGCCGGAAATGCCTGAACCTATGATAACAACATGGCGTTTATTCATAATTCAACCTGCATGCAGTGTTAATATTTTTGAGATACATGTGATTTACGGTGCTATTGATTTCGACTGTCAGGCGAGAACTTAGTTTAATGAGTCAGTAATATTTAGGTGACATCTTAGTTAATTTTGCATATCGCAGTATTTTCAACGTCACTTCGCATCACTTCGCGTTACATCACGGTGCGAGCGGTTTATGATGTACTTTTTATTTAGGAAGCAGGGGGAGTTGCCATGTCAGATGCTCATCACCATGATCATGCGCACAGTGATGCATCAACACTCACTGATACTCAAAAGCGGGTCAAGGCACTCGAGTCTATTTTGGTTGATAAGGGATTAGTTGATCGTAAAGTCATCGATCAAATTATTGAGCACTTTGAAAATAAAGTGGGACCTCATATCGGTGCGCGAGTCGTCGCTCGGGCTTGGGTGAGCTCCACGTTTAAGCAATCTTTGATAGAGGATGCTACGAAGGCAATTAACGGTGAAGCAGACTTTTCGGAGGTGGGCCAACATTTGATTGCGGTCGAAAATAGCGATGAAATTCACAATGTGGTTGTCTGCACCTTATGTTCTTGCTATCCGTGGGACGTGCTGGGGCTGCCGCCCGTTTGGTATAAATCTGCGCCATATCGGTCTCGTGTCGTGAGTGAACCTCGTTCGGTCTTACAAGAGTTTGGTCTTGAACTACCTAAAGACAGAAAAATTAGAATTTGGGACTCTACTGCTGAAACCCGGTATTTGGTCATTCCGCAAAGACCCACAAACACAGAGTCGATGTCTGAAGCCGAATTGGCGCGTCTTGTCACTCGGGACAGTATGATTGGCACCAGTGATGTTTTAACAACTAATGAGTAATTGAAAGCGTATGAATAGTATCCACGATTTGGGGGGCATGCATGGGTTTGGCCCAGTAGGGCTCGAGGACAAGGAGCCCGCGTTTCATGTGAGCTGGGAAGGGCGAGTTCTTGGTCTTCAAAGGTCAATTCTCGCTTTAGGGCTTTGGAACATTGATGTGTTTCGGCACGCGCAGGAAAAAATTCGACCGATTGATTATCTGTCTTGGTCCTACTACGAACGTTGGATGCATACGCTGACTGCTACGGCATTGGAGCGCGGTCTTTTTGATGAAGAGGAGCTGAGGACGGGTAAAGGTTTGAGTGATGGGTCATCAATAGCACAAAAAAAATTGACGATGAAAGATATTAATAAGGCTTTTTTAAGAGGAAATTTTGAGCGAATGGGTGATTCTGAGCCCGAGTTCTCGATAGGGGATTTAGTGGTGACCAAGCAAACTTATACTGCTGGGCACACGCGACTTCCGCGCTACGCCCGAGATAAGCTGGGCACTGTTATTGCGATTCGAGGTCGACATGTGTTTCCAGATTCAGTTGTAGATCAAGGGTCCGAGGATCCTCAGTGGCTCTATACCGTGGAGTTCGAGGGCTGTGAACTTTGGGGTGAGGCAGTGGATCCAACAGTCAGTAATTTAATTGATGCATTCGAACCTTACTTATCGAGGCTTTAATATGAGTAATCCTTTTTCATGGGCTGATTTTTCCCAGGGGTCTCCGGATGCCGTTAAAGATCCCGTATTTTCCGAACCTTGGGAGGCGGACACCTTTGCGATGCTGGTTGCGCTTGAGAAGCAAGGCTTATTCAGTTGGTCCGAATGGGGAGATGCCTTAGGAGCCGAGATCAAAGCTAAATCCTCGGTTAGTGATACGGGCGCTGATTATTACCATTACGTCCTCACTGCATTAGAGAACATCTTAGCTAAGAAGGAAGTCGTCCCTGACGGTTTACTCAAGCAGTATCAGGCAGGGTGGACTAAGGTCGCAGAGAGGACGCCACACGGCCAACCTTTAGAATTGACTGAATATGATCTCAATGGCCATAGATAAGTTTTTTTAACTACCTCCATATTAAATATATTACATGTTGAGCACCCGCGACCATAATCGTTTTCAAGAGGGGTACCAGTACGTGTATCCGGTGGTCTCCAGACGGGCTGGAGGAGTGTCTCTCGGCATCAACTTGAATACGAATAATGCCTGTAATTGGCGTTGCATCTACTGTCAGGTTCCAGATTTAGTGAGAGGGGCACCTCCAGCGGTTGATGTGGACGCACTTAAGCAAGAATTAAGTGTGTTTTTGAATCAAATCTTGATCGGATCCTATCTTCAAGACTGTGTGCCAGAGGAGCAACGTCGTTTAAACGACATTGCGTTCTCAGGGAACGGAGAGCCAACGTCAGCCCCTAATTTTGTTGAGGCTGTTGATGTGGTTAAGAGCGTTCGAGCTCAGCTGGGCGTTCCTGAGGCGGTTAAAACAGTGTTGATTACCAACGGCAGCTTGATCCACCGTAAAAACGTAATTCTTGGTATTGAGAAGTTGGCTGATATCAATGGTGAAGTCTGGTTTAAGATCGATCGTGCGACTCCGGACGGTATCCGTTCGATTAACGATACGCGGGCTAACAAAAGTCGTATGGTGTCGAATCTTAATGCTGCATCAAGGGCTTGTCCGACATGGATACAGACGTGTTTATTTAAAGTGGATGGTATGAATCCGAGTGGCGCCGAGTTAGATGCCTACGTAGATCTTATTCAGGAGCTTCAAACTAGAGACATCCCGTTTAAGGGTATCTTACTTTATGGGCTTGCTCGGCAGTCTTTCCAGACTGAAGCGGCTCGGTTAGCACCGGTTGAGAGTGCTTGGTTTGAAGGTTTCTCTGGACGGCTGCGTGAATTAGGTGTCACCGTTAAGTTGTCAATTTAAGTAAAAAAAGCCGTCATCAGACGACTTTTTAATAGACAGGCTTAGGGTGTATCGTTCATGCTTATTTTGCCATTTGTTTTTCTCGAATTTCGTCTAAAGTTTTGCAGTCAATGCATAGCGATGCCGTGGGCCTCGCTTCGAGCCGTTTAAGGCCGATTTCAATACCGCAGCTGTCACAGTAACCGTAGTCACCCGACTCAATACGAGTGATTGTTTCATTGATCTTTTTAATGAGTTTTCGCTCACGATCTCGGTTTCTGAGCTCGAGAGCCATATCAGACTCTTGACTGGCTCGATCGTTTGGGTCAGCAAATGCTGTTGCTTCGTCCTGCATCGTATGCACGGTCTTATCAATGTCCGCTCCGAGCTGACCTTTGAGTTCAAGCAAGATCTTCTTAAAGTGATTCTTCTGTTTGGTTCCCATGTACGCCTCACCTTTTTTGGGAGTGTAGGGCTTAAACGTTGTTTTTAATTGTGTGGCCATAATGCTTTTAATGATTTTTATGCGATCTAAAAAAACGTCTGTATAACAGGATTACCTTATTTTAGCAATTTTTAGGTTAAAATGTACGTGTTGGATTGACCTTTTTGGCATGAGGCGATATAGTCTCGGCCCTTCGGTCGGGGTGTAGCGTAGCCTGGTAGCGCGCCTGCTTTGGGAGCAGGATGTCGGGAGTTCGAATCTCTCCACCCCGACCATTTATAGATGGCTGAAGCCTTCTGTAAATGGCAGAGGTCTTCGAGTCGCGCCCGTAGCTCAACCGGATAGAGCACCAGCCTTCTAAGCTGGGGGTTACAGGTTCGATTCCTGTCGGGCGCACCACTAGCGCTTGGCCTGATGTTGTTGAAGTCTGTGGTGGGCGTAGCTCAGTTGGTAGAGCCCCGGATTGTGATTCCGGTGGTCGTGGGTTCGAGCCCCATCGTCCACCCCATTGACTTCATAGGCGTTCAAATATATCTAAGCGTTCTGGCGCTCATGGCTAATTGAGGTGCAATTGTCTCGTTGCTCTCTTCAAGTTTATAACTTGCTTGGCAATGGCTTCTGATTCGTGCGCACTAAAATTTCGTTTAAGGCTGAAGATGACATTCGCAGTTTGTGGTTTGCTCTCTATTAGGGCAACGTGCCTGATTTGGTTACGGTCTGGTGGCAATTACGGTTTTGATCGATATAAGCAGACCCAGGACAACGTAAGTCGTCACCAACATGGGCCCAGTGGGCGCATCAAGTAATGCGGAGAGTCCTACGCCTACGATGATTGAAAAAGAACTGAATAGCCACGCGTACAACAATGGTTTCTGCCGACCAAAGGTTACCAGCGCTGGAAGGATGAGACTCGCAAATACGACGTAAATCCCAATCAACTGCACAGAGGCGGTAATTGTTAACGCGAACATAAAGTAAAAGCCCAGACCTTGTCGCATTTTCGGTACTAACATCCAAGTCGCAAAGATGCCTCCAAAAAGGGGAAGATAAAAAATAACGTCGTCAAGGGTTGCGAAGAGTATTTGGCCTGAGAGCAAGTGCTTGAGTTCTTCGTCGCCATGAGGGTTGTTGCTCAGAACGAGGATTGAAAGTGAAGCTGACAGCACGAAGAAAACACCGATCCATGCTTCTTGTAGCGTAGGAAAGTGTTTTTCGATATACCTAAAAAGCAGTCCTCCAAGTAGCGCGAAGACTAAGGCTCCGAGGCTCGGGATGAATGAAAATCCAGAGAGAAAATGCTCAGTGTGAATATGTTCCGAATGGATGTACTTTGATTGGACTAGAACCTCAGCAATGATAAATCCAAGTCCTGCAATTTGTGCGATCGCCAGATCGATAAAAATAATCCCGCGCCTCAATACCTCGATGCCCAAAGGGGCGTGAACCACAGAGACCATCAGACCGATCAGCAGAGCGGGTAATACGATATCCAGTAGTTCAGCCATAGGTGTTTGGGTTAATTGGAGAGCAGTTCAATAGATTGGTCGTAAATTTTATAAAGGTCTGTAGTGTCTGGCAACCCTCCAACGGTATAGGGCAGTGTAATTAACCGCACGCCTGTTTTTTCGGAAACCCAATCACCTGGCGCTTTAGTGTCGAAGGGTGTTCTGATAATGGCGAGGGTTGGATTCTGTTTGATAATCGATACGACCTTGGCGAGATGCCGTGCGGAAGGCGGAATACCGGGTTTTTCTTCGATAGAGGCAAGCACATTAATGCCTAAAAATTTTAAAAGGTAGCTGAATGATTTGTGTTGCACGACTACACTTTTACCGGCGAGTGAGGCGCTAGTAGACTTCCATCGTTCTGTGGCGCTGAGCCACTTGGATTCGAATTCTTTTAGGTTTTCTGCGTAAATTGTTTTGTGATTTGGATCGATTGCGGCAAGACGCTCATTGATGATGGCAGCGGTTTTTAATATAACTTGAGGGTCTAGGTGCACGTGTGGATTGCCGTCGGGATGAATGTCACCTAAGCTTCGATCCAAAACCTGCGGGATTTCGATGTTTGTGACATAGTCGCTGACCAATACGTGCCCAGGTTGTCCTGCTTGGATTTTTTTGGTGCCGTTTCGAAGTAAAAGTGGTAGCCAGCCCACCTCGAGGTCAGCGCCTGAGCAAATTAAAAGATCAGCGCGTTTAATTTGACTCATCAGACTGGGTTTGACTCGGATGAAGTGAGGGTCCTGGCGACCATGAGTTGCGGAGACCACTCTGATTTGGTCCCCACCTATTTCTTGGGCCAATGCTTGCCATTCTGGTTCGCAGGTGAATACGAACGGTTTGGCTTGAACTGCGTTGAACGAACAGCCCGAGAGAAAAACGATTGTGGTGAGCCATTTCATCATATTGGATACCTACGGTTTCACATTAAGAGACATAAAAAAATCCTTGGAGTAGAGGAGGTTTTGCTCGTTGCCTAAAATCTTATGAGCGCACTCCAAGGATGAAGAGAGTTAATTCAACAGCCCAGATAAACCGCGGGTCTCCGCGGTTTATCTATATATGCTTAGTATTTATGTGCGCCGTGAGCACCAAAACTCATGAGGTACTGAAGGATGACTTGGTCATCTTCATTCCCTGCAGATAGCTCCTCTGAACCTAATTGCAGTCGAATTCGACTGTATTCACTGTTCGTCCAGTCAAACATGAGGTTGAGCTGCGTGGGCTTAAAGCCTGCCCCATCTACGGCCGTGCCGTCCAATGCACCCGTTAAGTCTACATTCGACATTTCACTGTATCGAACGCCAACCCGCGCTTGCGGCATCCATTTATAAGTCGCGGCAACATACCAGCCTTTGGTTTCTGCATCGTATGCTGATGTGGCGAATGCCTCATCTCCTGTAGCTCCGTAAGTTCCGTTCTCGCTGCGCGTAAAATGCTCTGCTGTAAGCGTGACCTCTTGGCTTCTTTCATTGCCTGTTGGCGCAAAGGTATATCGAATATCGTAGGCTGTGAGTTTCGTATCGCCGATAAAGGTAACTGTACCTTCTTCAGTTACTCGTCCGCCTGTTTCACCATCGACTTGATAAGCGCCAAATCTCCAGGTTCCATTCGTACCTACGTCTCCACCAATTCGATAGAACAATGAGCTTGCGCCAATACCTTGCCCGTCTGGGGTGCCAAATGGAAAGTCACTGCCTCTAAACAAACCCAGGCCAACTTCGTTATAAATTTCCGTTGGTAAGATTTTACTTATCTGGATACCGTCGTCATTGTAGCCGCCGTTCAAGTAGACTCTATAGGGTAGGGGTCGGTCCGCGAAATCATCGGTGTGCGCGTGTTGCTCATTCAGATAACCCAATGTCCAAAGTGCTTTACCGAACTTAAATTGTGCGGGTGCGCCAGCGCCAGGTAAGGTTTGAACATAGGCTTCCTCGACTTCAGTCACGATTGCCCCGCCTTCTTCAACAAGGGCATACGTGAGACTGCCGTAAAATTTATCATCGATACTCGCTGAGAAATTGATCTCGGTGTGATCTAAGCCTAGACCGCCAGTGCCTCGCTCACCCTCTTCTCCAATGGCAAAGCCTGTGAGTTCGGGTGCTGTTCGTTGGGAAAACTCTTTGAACTGTCCGTTTAAGATGATACCAATGGAAGGATTAAATTCATTTCCTCTAACAGAACGTCCACCCTGTGATTCGACAGTCATTGATGTTGTGGCGACTGCTTTAGACTGAATGGCGATATCTAGTTTATTTTCTAAATCAGAAATTCTTTGTTCGTATTGATTACGTAATTCGTCCAATGCTTGACGTAATTCATTTACATCTTCTTGCGCATGAGTTGGGCTAAAGGCCATAAGACCTATCGCTGCGACAAAGCAGCGTAGTGTGTATTTCGACATCATCTATCTCCAAATTTTTTATTACATTGAGCGCATAGGCTCGAACAGACGCCGAATATAAAGTCGGTGCTGAATGGTTTTTTAATTGGACTAGATGTGGCTTGGGGGGTCTCGAGCGAGATAGGGTGCGTTTGGAAGGTCCGCTAAGAGTGCCGCGACCGATGCAAAAACAGGCGCGCCAAATTCTTCGATGTTCTTGGCTAGGACGGGGGTTGTGGGTGGCGCGGTATCGAGTGTCGCCGAGGTATTACACGTGGCGCAAAAGCGCTGGTCTCCCTTGTCGGCATGCAGGTCTCCATCCATCGCGTGTGCCGCGATGGTGATTTGCGCAAAGGCGAAAAGAATAACAAGGCTAAGGAGACGAACTAATTTCATTTCGGCAAGTTTAAAATTATCTCAGACGCTTTGTCAAGTTATTCGGTTTTTCAGTATCTTGATTTTTGTGATTATTCTTACGCTCTAAATATTTGATTTTTTTGTGGCTGTATTATCTGCGTTGAGCGCAAGCAAGACTTATTTTATTATTCATGCAAACAAATCCTTGCGACTAACGCATGCAGGTGTTAGAGTGCGCCACCGAGTTTCTGTTGCTCTTGCAAAAAACGCGAACTTAAGGCTTAAATTTGATGTTCGCGCTCCCACATAACGTAGTGGGTTCCCCCAAGATCAGACGTAGTTGTTTGATCCTAAGTGTTTAAATAAGAGTGAACCGGCGATCCACATGGTGTGGTTGTCATCGGATAGTGACTCTCTATTTGAAGTAGGTGGGAAAGAGGAAGAGATATGGCAGTTATTACTGATCGGCGGCGTCATGTCGTCGAGGAGCTTGGATTAATCGCGTCCGTTAGAGATGCCACCGACGCCCCAATTCATGTCATTGCAATTCAGCGCATCGACATTCGCGGATCTAACAATATGCAACGACTGGTTTGCGAGCAAAAGCGCCACACTATAAACCGTCTTGCATCCCCAATAAATAATTAAACGCTTAACAGCATCTTCTCCATTAATCACAGTCAGGTCGTAAACTGGCGGCGTATTAACGCTTAGCTACGTGCGTCTGCAATGAGGAAAGCAATATGAAAAACTTTGAAGAAATGGGTCTACCAGACCAAATTTTAGAAACATTAAAAGCGATGCAGTTTAGTGAACCTACGCCGATTCAGATTGAGGCGATTCCACTAGCCATTCAAGGGAAAGATATTCTTGGTTCGGCTCAGACCGGAACCGGTAAAACAGCAGCATTCGGACTCCCGCTGATTGCGAGACTTTTGGCTAATCCTCAGGGCACAGCGCTAGTGATGACGCCTACACGAGAACTTGCCACTCAGGTGTTGAGTCAGCTACGTTTAATGCTAGGGAAATCCACAAATATAAAAACAGCGCTACTGATTGGTGGCGATTCCATGTCAAAACAAATCCGACAAATTCGAGATAAGCCACGAATTTTCGTGGGTACCCCAGGAAGAATTAATGATCACTTAGATCGCGGCATCCTTAAACTCAAGAATACAGACTTTTTGGTTCTCGATGAAACAGATCGAATGCTTGATGCTGGATTCACGGTGCAAATTGAAAAAGTGATGACGTTTTTGGCACCGCAACGCCAGACATTATTGTTCTCAGCGACCGTAGCACCCAATATCGCTCGTATTGCCGAAAAATATTTAAAAGATCCCGTTCGTATCTCTGTCAGTAGCGCTTCAGCGACCGCGCCAAATATCAAACAAGACACCATTCGGGTCACCGATGGAGAGAAGTATACTTCCTTGGTCGATAGTCTCAATGAGCGTGACGGATCCATTATTGTGTTCGTTAAGACGAAACACGGTACGGAAAAAATGGCGATTCGATTATCTAAAGCAGGCCATAGCGCGGATGCCATTCATGGTGACTTAAAACAAAGTAAGCGAGATCGTGTGATTGCAGCGTTTAGAAGTAAGAAGTATCGGATACTTGTGGCAACTGATGTTGCAGCGCGAGGTTTAGATATCCCACACATCGAACACGTGATTAATTATGACTTGCCACAGTGCGCTGAGGATTATGTTCACCGTATTGGGCGAACGGCTCGTGCGGGCGCGAGCGGATCAGCTTTGAGTTTTATCACCCCAGCAGATAGAGGCAAGTGGGGTGCGATTGAGCGTTTATTAAATCCTGGGGCGAAGACTCATAGTGAGCCAAGAAAAGCCTCCAGAAAGCGCCGACCGAATGCGGGACCAAGAGGTGATGTTGTAGCCTTTCGTCGCGATAAGGATAAGAAAAAGAAATGGGCCCCAGCTAAAAGAGCTGCTTGATCCTTTTAGGATTATTAGAAAGACGCTAGGGGTATTTTAAAAAGGTATCTCTAGCGAAGTTTCTCGCGTATTTTTTTGATTCCGAGACCTTGCAAAATTATTTATCATGGCTATCTTTGATTTCAGCGCTTGTGTGCGGAAGCTTATTTGATTTGAGGATATTTGCGATGGGGTCTATGAAGTTCACAAGAGTTCTATTGTCACTGTTGTTGGTCTTTAGTTGTGGCTTGGGTTTCGCACATCAAACTAAGTTATCCAGCAGTTTGTTAACGATTGATGGCTCGAGTGTTCGCGGCGAAGTAGAAGTCAATGTCTTGGATCTAGAGGCCGCACTTGACACAACACTCTTTAATCACGACGCCTCGCTAGACCTTGACTCCATTGAGTTACGATCCGACGTTATATTTAACTATGTTGCGATTAATAATCGACTCTATTGTGATTCGGTTGCCCAAGTGCCAACGAAATTTGGGGATTTTCGTGTTGATGGTGAACATTTGATCATTGGCTTGGGTTGGTTGTGTGGTGAGACTACTGTACCTACCCGATATTCGGTTAGTCTTTTTCAAGAGGTCGACACCCAGTCGAGGCATGTGGTCAGTGTTTCCGGCGATCAAAGCTTTGTAGAGCTTTTAAGTCTAGACAATCAGCACGTTTCGCTTTTGACTCAAAAACATTCCTGGTTGGATCTCGTTTTAAAATTTATCATTTCTGGTGTTGAACATATTGCAATAGGATTCGATCATATTGCATTCTTGATCGCTGTCATTGTTTTGGGAAGAACATTTTGGCCCTTATTTAAAGTAATCACTGCGTTTACGATCGCGCACTCCATCACGCTGACATTGGCGGTTTTGAATGTTGTCACGATACCCCCAACAGTTATCGAGCCATTGATTGCCTTAAGTATTGTGTATGTAGCCGTGGAGAATTTTTTTGTTGCCGATATCAAGCGACGCTATTGGCTGACCTTCATATTCGGATTAATTCATGGGTTCGGTTTTGCATCAGTTTTAAGAGATTTTGGATTGCCGCAAGATAGCCTGATTTGGGCGCTTGCTTCATTCAACGTAGGTGTTGAAATTGGTCAATTGGCGATCGTCTTGGTCTCCGTTATATGTTGGCGTCTGATGACGGCATTGCCTTTTTTTGTGTCGACAGATCAAGGACTTTTACGACAAAGAAATGTGTCGTTAATGATATCGTCTGTTGTGGGTTTGTTAGGATGCGGATGGTTTATTGAGCGGGTATTTTTATAGATTTACACAGTAATGTTAGTTTGAACTGAATGTCATTTTTTGTATGGAGGCTAGATATGTTTAGGTACTTAGGATTGGTCTTTTTTCTTTATGCGTCTGTAGTTTTTTCCGCCCATCATGAGTCAACGGAACATTCTAGCGAAATGCACATTATGAATGCCTGGGTCAAAGAGCCGTTGCCGGGTGTTGATGCCACTGGGGCGTATTTGTTTATTCATAATCACGGTAAGCGCTCTGATCGTTTGGTAGGGGTGTCCACTGAGATTGCAAGTGTGAGCGAGATCCATGAAATGTCTCATGAGAACGGTGTTATGAAGATGCGGCGATTGGAGTCCGGGATTACCTTGGCTCCTGACCAAAAAGTGCAATTAGAGCCAGGTGGGATTCACATCATGCTTTTTCATCTCAATAAGCCGATTAAAGCGGGAGAGGCGTATGTCCTGAGGTTAGAGTTTGAAGAAAGCGGGCTATTAGATGTGCCCGTTATAGTGAAAAAAAATGCGCGTTCCGAATTACATGATCATCACGAACATAATCATTAATGAGTCACCCAGACAATCAAGCGAATAAAAAATCACATCTGTTGAGAGGTTGTTTATGATTACTGCTGACGGGATTGCCCTTCGACGTGGTGAGAAAATTCTCTTCCAAAATGCTCGCTTCACATTTTATGCGCGCAATAAAATTGGAATAACAGGCAGTAACGGTTCGGGAAAAAGTAGTTTATTTGCATTATTGCTTGGTGAGATGCAGGCTGATGCTGGAACCCTCGGTGTCCAGCCAGGGCTCGTGATTTCGCATGTTGCCCAAGAGTTGCCAAGAGGCACCCGTCGCGCGATTGACTATGTCATCGATGGTGATGTTGAGCTTCGTGAGGTACAACGCAAGCTCAAGGTTGCTGAGGAGCAATCGGACGCGGATCAGATCGGTATTTTGCACGAGCATCTTGGCGCGATTAATGGATACAGTGCTGAGGCGCGGGCGAATCAGTTATTAGACGGCTTAGGGTTCAAGATTGAGGAGATAATTAACCCGGTTGACTACTTTTCGGGTGGGTGGCGCATGCGCCTTAATTTAGCGCGAGCTTTAATGTGTCGCTCAGATCTCTTACTTTTGGACGAACCTACAAATCACTTGGATCTTGATGCTGTGATTTGGCTTGAGTCGTGGCTTAAACATTTTCCTGGCACCTTGTTGTTGATTTCCCACGACCGATCTTTTTTGGATAATGTCGTTCAGACGATCTGCTTTATCGATGGAGGCGCACTCAAAACGTATAAAGGAAATTATTCGGCATTCGAGGTGCAGCGTGCATCACATCTTGCACAGGAAAAAGCGTCGTATATCAAGCAGCAACGTGAGATTGATCATATGAAAAGCTTTGTTGAGCGTTTTCGTGCGAAAGCGACAAAAGCCCGACAAGCGCAAAGTCGAATGAAGCAATTGGCAAAGTTGGAGTTAATTGCCCCAGCGCATGCCCATACCGCTTTTCGTTTTGAATTTAGGGAGCCAGTTTCAAAGCCGGATCCAGCTTTGGTTGTGACGGATGTTTCAATTGGATATGACGAAAAAGCCATTTTAGAAAATATTCGTTTTGAGTTGAGATCCGGAGCGAGAATTGGATTGCTTGGGCGTAATGGAGCAGGCAAGTCGACGCTTATTCGTTTCTTAGCAGGCCAGATAAAAGCGATTAAAGGAGAGGTCTCGAAGAGTAAAGATTTGGCGATTGGGTATTTTGAGCAAAACTCACTGGATCAGCTCAGAGAGGATGAGAACCCGCTGCAGCACCTGGTTCGCATTGCTGGATTTACCAAAGAGCAGCAGCTCAGAAACTACCTGGGTAGTTTTGGTTTTATAGGAGATGATATATTTCGAGAGGTAGGCTTGTTTTCAGGTGGAGAACGATCTCGCTTGGCCTTAGCACTCATCATTTGGCAAAAGCCCAATGTTTTATTGTTGGATGAACCCACCAATCACTTGGACATGGAGATGCGCTATGCCCTAACTCGAGCATTACAAAGCTTTGAAGGATCTATGGTGCTCGTGTCTCATGATCGCTCGCTACTCACTGCCGTGTGTGATCAGCTGTATTTGATTCATGATGGGGCTTTGAGTGAGTTTGACAGTGACTTAGAAGACTATTCCAACCAATTATTGGCAAGGACAGCTAGTTCAGGCTCTGGTTCGTCAAAATTGATTGCTTCGCGTAAGCAGAGACGTCGTGAGGAAGCTGATGAACGTAATCGTCAAGCGGCTTTAAAAAAACCACTGGTCGATAAACTCAAGTCACTTGAGACTCAATTGAACCGTCTCCAAGGTGAAACAGCTCGTCTCGAAGAAACGCTCGCTCAAACGGGTCTTTATGAGGAGTGTGCCAAAGACGAATTGCTTGGTTATTTACATGAGCAAGCGATCGCGTCTAAAGATATGATGCGCGTAGAAGAAGAATGGCTAACCGTTTCTACCAAGCTCGAAGCGTTTACAGAGACTGATGCCAGTTAACTAATAATGTTTTCAATTCGGTGCGTGACTGATGTGCAACACGTTGGTTGTAGAATTGACGTGAGCAGTAGGTTGTAACAAGTTCGTGATATGTGTTCATTATTTTAATTTGATTTGGATTTATGAATAGTTTAGACGCTTTAAATCGCCTCATTGAGGGAAATCAACGATTTGTCGATGGTCAGGTTGGAAATCTTTCTAATACTGCGATGGATCGAGTTGCTCTCGTAAAAGGCCAGAATCCGTTTGCAATTATCTTGGGTTGTTCTGATTCTCGAGTCCCGGTTGAGATTGTGTTCGACCAAGGACTTGGTGATTTATTTATTGTTCGGGTAGCCGGAAATATTGTCGCCCCCTCACAAATTGGTAGTGTTGAATTCGCGGCGGAACAGTTTGGAACACCTCTGGTTGTCGTTTTGGGGCACTCTCATTGTGGTGCTATTGAGACAGCACTCAAGTTCAATAAGGAAGGGCAGGGAATGTCTTCGAACCTTAACTTCATTGTGGATCGAATACGGCCGGGTATCGAAAGCGCATACGAGATGGGTGAGTGCAGTTATGATCAATTAGTAGGGCGAGCTGTCCGAGCCAATGTTCGTGCTTCAGCTGCGCAACTTAGGCATGGGTCACAGGCTCTTGAACGATTGATATCGGATGAGCGTTTACTTGTTGTGGGTGCAGAATATTCTTTAGAGACGGGTTGTGTCGATTTTTTCGACGGCCTTCCTGAGTAATTAGATTCATTCTCGATTAAAACGAGATGCATCTTTTATAGTTTTTCACTCTGCATATCGTTGCGAGTTCTTGTGCCTTTTTGATGGCTTCAGAACTCATTGATAGGGCGACCCCTTCCCTAAATCTAGCAGCATTCTGATGGCCATTTTCTGCTGCAACAGTGAACCATAGGTAGGCATAGAGGTTGTTGGGTGGCACGCCTAGTCCAATTTCGTAGATAAGCCCAAGATTGTGAAATGCAGCTGGATGCCCGTCGCTTGCCGCTCCAATAATGAGTTCGAGTCCGCGCTCAGTATTTTTGGCCACACCTTCACCTTGAAGATGCAAAATACCAAGCGTATTTTTGGCATCAACATTCCCTTGATGCGCCGAGGCCTCATACCATCTCAGTGCTTGGAGCCTGTCTTGCGGTGTGCCAAGACCGTTCCAAAACATGTCGGCAACATGATTCTGTGCTTCTGTTTGCCCTTGTTGTGCCGCGTCAAGAAAAACCTCAAAGGCTCTCGTTAGACTGGTGGGTGTCCCGATGCCGTGTTGAAACATTTTCCCCATCTGGGTTAAAGCGTCAACATGCCTAGATTGAGCGGCGCGACTGATCCATTCAAAAGCTGACTGATTATTTCTTTCGACGCCAATGCCCTCTTGAAACATTTTAGCTACCCGTAATTGAGCTAGCACGTGCCCGCTCTTGGCAGCTTGTAAGAACCAGTAGAAAGCTCTTTGAGTATTTCTAGCTACAGCCGTCCCATTACGATACATGGACCCGAGTCGTAGTTGTGATCGCACATCTCCGGATTGAGCTTGTTCTTCTAAAATCTCTAAATCAATAATCGTTGACGTTCTTTCTGCGACCGTCATGAATTTAGGCTTTTGATTTTGATTTTGAGCTTGGTTGAGTGAGATATGACCTGTCCACAAGGACAAAAAAAGTGTGCTTGTGATTGCAAGATGTCGATAGGTTTTCACGACTATAGGGACTCAACAGGTTATATTATTGGGCTAAAGACATACTATAGCTGAATCAGCTTAGGAAACTACATCGTTTTATACGCGTTTAAGATAGGGAGGGCTGTCGCATGATGGCTAAGTTCGAGGTGGGTAGGGCAATCACATTTGATTTCAATCTAAAGGAAATGAGTGATATTGCTTGGTCAGATATTTCTAGTCGGACGCAAGATGGAGTGTTTTGTTGGGGGCATCTTCCTTTGAATGAATCGGGATATGCTGTACTGAGGGACGTTGGTGTCGATACCGATACCATTGATCGTATTACGAACAACCAAGGTCATGGCGTGCTGCGTTTTGGTCGATCTGCAGTCCATTGTAGTTTATTAGAGGCGGTTGCTCATGGGCATGATCTAAATTTGAAGCCGATACATTTGGTTATTGGGCATAACTTTATATTCACCATGTGTGACGGGCACTCGGATGTAATTGCGGAAGTTTGTGATTCGTATGAAGAAGATTTTTATCAACGAGCTCAGTCGGGAGGCTTCTTATTGTTCGAGCTGGTTGATTCGTTAATTTTTGATTATCGTCAAACTCTTGGTGAATTGGCGCTAGACGTAGAAGTTATGCAAGCACGACTCATTCAAAACAAAGATGATCAGGCTATATTTAACGATTTCTCAATTCTATCGGCATCTTTACTGCAGTTCCGAAATGCAGTTGCTGCCGCTCGGGAGTCAGTTGATGGTCTTTCTAATCGACGTTCTCCTTTTATTCAAGAATCCGCCCAACCTTTCTTGGAGCGACAAGCGTTGCCGCTTGATCGGCTTGCTGGCGATGCAACCACCTCGCGGGCGATCTTGTCGGAGACGCTGAATCTCTACATGGGGATGACGAGTCATAAGACGAATCTAGTCATTAACCGATTAGTGATTATTAGCATGGTTTTTTTGCCTCTGAATTTTTTTGCAGCAGTTTATGGAATGAATTTTAAATATATTCCCGAGTTCGAGTGGCGTTACGGATATCCTGCATTCTGGTGTTTGGCGATTACTCTAGTAAGTGGCATGTTTTTGGTGTTCAAGCGAAAAAAATGGATATGAATGTGTTGGATGTGTGCTGACTAGTTTCAGCGATCCTGAACGCGAGATACTATAATGATCCAATTAAGTAGAACGTAACTTTGACGACTATTCCCTTTGAGTAATTTTTCTCCTTCATTATCTGAAAGAAGTTTGAGCGCTATTTGGCATCCCTGTAGTCAAATGGAGCGATTGCAATCGTGCCCACCGCTTGCGATTCGCTCCGGTCATGACGGGTGGCTTGTTGATGAATCCGGTCGTCGATACTTTGATGCCATCAGTTCGTGGTGGGTCAATATTTTGGGGCATACAAATCAGCGCATCACCGCAGCGATCATTGAGCAGGCAAATCGGCTCTCACACGTGATGTTGGGCGGTTGTACGCATGAGCCTGCGGTTAGACTTGCTGAGCGTTTGGCCGCAAGGACCAACCATCAATTAGGCCATGTTTTTTTTGCATCTGATGGGTCGAGTGCAGTTGAGATAGCATTGAAGCAATGTTTTCATGCAAAGGCGATGCAGGGGAAGGGATCTAAGACCCGGTTTGCCTGTTTGCGTAATAGTTATCATGGCGAAACCATCGGTGCGTTATCTGTTACTGACGTACCGTTATTCCAAAATGCGTATCGTGCGTTATTGACCGATACGCTCATTGTTGAGTCGCCGGATAGTCGGGATGGTAATGAAGGTGCAGCGCTCAAGGCGTTATCCAATTTACTGGATGAACGGGGTGATGAGATCGCAGCTTTGGTGATTGAGCCGCGCGTTCAGTGTGGCGGGGGTATGTCCATGCACTCATCAGAATATTTGCGTAAGGTCAGACAGATGACTCGTCAGCACGATGTCTATCTGATCGCTGATGAAATTGCTGTTGGGTGCGGCAGGACGGGCACTTTTTTCGCTTGGGAACAGGTGAGTGAAACGGATTGGCCTGACATTGTTTTACTTTCGAAAGGAATAACGGGTGGAAATTTGCCCCTATCGGTCGTGCTCAGTTCAGAGGAAATTTTTCAGTGTTTTCTGAGTGACGACTTCACAAAAGGATTTCTGCATTCGCACTCGTATACGGGGAACCCATTAGCCTGTGCCGCAGCTAATGCCGTGCTTGATCATTTCGACGAAGGATTGACTGATGCCATAGCGCAGCAAGCGCAATATCTATCTCAGGCATTTGATCGCTTCAATGGGGACTCTCGTGTCTCACCGGTCAGGCAGTGCGGTATGATTCTCGCCTTCGAGGTCAATAATCCAGGTAACAATTTTGCGGAACGTTTTCATATGGAGGGCCGTGCCCATGAGCTTTTGATTAGGCCCATCGGGAATACGGTGTACCTGATACCGCCTTATGTGCTCAATCAGGAATTAGCTGAATTTCTGGCGAATGCTGTAGATCAGTGCCTCGATAAAGTATTGAGCGGATGCTGATCAAAAAATTACAAGACAAGATGGACGTGCTCGCACAATCGGATTTGTTGCGGCACAAATGGATTGCTCAGTCACAAACGGGAACGCAGCAGATACTCCTTAATTCCATCCAAACCAATCCAAGTAAGCAGACGCTATTTTGTTCTAATGATTATCTGGGTTTTGCGAGTCATCCTGACATCTTGTGCGCGTTGAAGGATGGGGTTGACCGCTGGGGTGGTGGTTCAGGGGCATCTCACTTAATCAGTGGTCATATGGCTCCCCATGAAGAGCTCGAAGTGACACTCAGTCAATTGTTCGCGCGTTTAATACCCGACAATCGTTGCCTTACTTTTTCAACCGGCTATATGGCGAATCTGGCTGTGATGACTGTTTTGGGGGATGCGGACTCTGAAATTTTTTCTGACGAACTCAATCATGCATCTTTAATTGATGGGATTAGGCTTTGTAAGGGTAAGGTTAATATTTATAAGCATCGTGATTATGATGCGCTCGCTCAACTGTTAGATAAAAGTACTGCGGATGTCCGGTTGATTGTCACTGATGGGGTATTCAGTATGGACGGTGATCGCGCGAGTGTGGATGTATTGCAAAAATTAGCCCAAAAGTATGACGCGTGGGTCGTTGTGGATGATGCACATGGTTACGGTGTTATTGGGGATGAGGGTTTAGGTAGCCTTGAGGTTGAGCAATCAATCAACGGCCGTGTGATCCTTGTTGGAACACTGGGCAAGTCTGCTGGGCTATCGGGGGCTTTTGTTATCGCTCACCAAACAATTATCGATTATATTTTTCAGACGGCTAGAACTTACATTTACACGACGGCACCGCTGCCTGCTATTTCCTATGCATTGTTAAAGTCCCTTGATTTAATGCATGGTGATGAGGGGCGACAACGTAGAGGTCATTTGCGGGTACTCGAGCAACATCTCCGATGCGGCTTGTCTGACCTGCTTGGTGAATATTCCAATGCTGGATTGAGTATCTCAGATTCTGTCTCTCCAATTCAAGCTGTCATTGTTGGTGAGTCGCAGCGCGCTATCGGTCTGTCGGATGGGTTGAATGAATTAGGGTTTCGGGTGCCTGGCATACGGCCACCCACGGTCCCAATTGGAACGTCGCGTATTAGAGTGACGCTGTCGGCAGATCATTCTATTAATGATGTTGATCGTTTGATGGATGCCTTCCGCATACTTTTTAACAAAAGAATCTGAGTATGCAGTATTTTGTGACCGGCACTGATACCGAGATCGGAAAAACTACGATAACAGTGGGTTTAGTGTCCGCTGTAGTAAAAGCCGGTCATACTTGTGTGGGTCTTAAGCCGATAGCTGCGGGTCAGGATTACGTGGATGGCGTTTGGGTTAACGAGGATGTCTTACGTTTGAGTCAAGTTTGTGATCCGCCGATCAGTATTGATCAGGTAAGCAGTTATCAGTTTCGTACACCCTGTGCGCCTGAGATTGCAGCAAGTCTAGAGCAAAAAGTAATCGATAAAAATATCGTGATGAAGCATCTTCGTGCGTCGATTAGTCACGCGCAATATGCTTTTGTTGAAGGGGTGGGGGGCTTTAACATACCGCTGAGTTCGAGTTGGACGACTGCTGACTTAGCGGCTGAGTTAAATTTTCCGATCATTTTGGTTATTGGAATGAGACTTGGGTGCGTGAATCATGCGATGTTGACGCGTGAGGCAATTGATCGTCGAGGATTAAATTTTGCTGGTTGGGTGGCTAACTTCGTTGACCCAAATTTTTCTTTTCCAGAAGAAAATTTTAAGACGTTGAAGGAGCAGTTAGGCGGATCGTGTCTTGGTAGAGTCCCTTTCATTTTTGATGCGCGACAGGATATAGCGCCTGATGTATTCCAGTTGGATAGGCTACTTGTGGGTTGAGTGGTGCTCTGGTGGTTAGAGGATAGTGATAGAGTTTACAATCAGTGGCGCCCCGGAGACGAATCGAACGTCCGACCTACCCCTTAGGAGGGGGTTGCTCTATCCCCTGAGCTACCGGGGCGCAGAATCCAATACCAATGAATCAATACTTTATGGTACCGAAGGCGTTATTCTAACAGGCTGTAAGCTCACCATCTGCTGTACTAGTGGATAAAAAACGCATAAAAACTTAAGTGTGATAATTGAGTGGCATTCATAGGTGAATCAGGGCAGTTTGGGGTTTTGCAAGTTACAGAAAAGTGTTGAGTATCTGGAGAGGTAGAGGAAAAGGCTATTGAGTTAGATTTCAATATATAACGCAAACTTGTATTCAAAAGGGCTGAAATGGATTTTAAGGTAAATTTTGAGGATGACCGAATCCAAATAAAGCTGTTGCAGCAAGAAGAATTTAATGATTTGTATGCAATTGCGAAAGACCCGAAGATATGGGAGCAGCATCCTGAGAATGACAGATGGAAAAAAGAAAAATTTTCCATATTTTTTAAAAATGGAATAGAAAATGAATTTGGAATTTACAAGATAATTGATAAGAAAAAAAATAGACTGATTGGGTCAAGTAGATTTTATTCTTTTGACCAAAGAGACAAAGCCATACGACTTGGATTTACTTTCATTATTACGGAATATTGGGGGACGACGATTAATTTTAGAATCAAAAAATTAATGATAGATCATGCCTTTAAATATGTAGATAAAATTTATTTTGATATAGGTGAAAATAACTTTCGTTCAAGGAGAGCCGTAGAGAAGTTAGGGGCGAATTTCTGTGATTTTAGTGCAGAAGGAATGGTAGTTTATAAGTTAGATAAGTTAGGCTTTTTGCAATCCGAAAAACCAGTATTAAGTTAATACCATAACGTTTAAGTATTCTTTTTTGTATCTGCTCGGGTATAAAACGCACACTCATGTAGACCATCCCCTGGGGTGTTTAGGGGTGAAATAGAGGGTATAAATTGGTTATGCAGGCATGTTACACACGCCGAAATCATGGCTTTTTAACAAATTGATTTATATAGATTAAATCCATTTAAAATAGGATGGCGGAGAGTGACCTCAACCCCTCCAATCACAACTTCAATTTGAAATTCTAGCATTGGTTTCTTAGTCAGGGTTTCCATGACGAACTCTACTTGTCTGGGTGCAAGGTGCTTGAATTTTTGTCATGTGGCTATCGACTTTGCTCTAAGGTTTCCCATGCAGCATAGGCAGCAGAAAGTTCAATTTTGATGGTCGCGGTCCTCTTGAGTGTCTGTTCGACCTTACCAATTTCTGAGGCATAGAAGATTGGGTCAGAGATTAGTGTTTCCAAAGTAGTTTGTTCTGTTTCCAAGGTTTCTATGAGGGCGAGTGCCTTCTCAAGTGCTAGTTTTTCTTTATTGGATAAGGATCGCTTTGCAGCTTGCGTGGCTACAGGGGTAGCTTTATTTTTGTGCTTATTATTTGGGGTTTCTGGAGTAACGTCTACGTCTAGCAACTTGCCCCCATGCTGCACCCAGTCGCTATACCCACCTACATATTCCTCCACATTTCCATCATTCTCGAAAACCATGACTGAGGTGACAACATTGTCCATAAATTTTCGGTCATGGCTCACTAGCAGAACTGTACCCTTGAAGTTAGAAAGCATTTCTTCAAGTAATTCTAGAGTTTCAATATCTAAGTCGTTAGTCGGTTCGTCTAGGACAAGAACGTTGGCTGGTCTACTAAAAACTTTGGCAAGTATGGCGCGATTTTGTTCGCCACCAGACAGGGCCTTGGCGGGTGTTCTCACTCTGTCTGGCGTAAATAGAAAGTCGCCAAGATAGCTGATGGCATGCTTTCGTTTACCATCTATTTCGATGAACTCTTGTCCATCGCAGACATTATCAATCAGGTTTTTCTCCATATCTAGGTGTTCGCGTAATTGATCGAAATACGCTACCTCTAGTTTGCTGCCAAGCTTAACTTCGCCTTCAGTAGGAGCGAGCTGACCGAGTATTATTTTAATTAGTGTTGATTTGCCTGCCCCATTTGCACCTACAATGCCGATGCGATCGCCGCGCATAATCGAGGAGGAGAAGTCTTGAATGATCTTTCTATCTCCGAAGGTATGACTAATGTTCTTCAACTCGGCCACGATTTTCCCAGAGCGCTCCGCAATATCAAGTTTAAGGTTAGCCTTGCCCTGTAGCTCCCTTCGCTCAGTTCGTTCTTTGCGCATGGATTCGAGTGCCCTCACTCGGCCCTCATTGCGAGTGCGACGCGCCTTGATTCCTTGACGAATCCATACTTCCTCTTCGGCAAGTTTCTTGTCGAACAGCTTGTTGAGATTTTGTTCAGCCGCGAACTGCTCCTCACGATAACGAAGAAAACGATCGAAATCCCCCTCAAACTGATAGAGTGAGCCGCGATCAAGCTCGACAATTTTGTTGGCTACATTTTGTAAAAAGCTACGATCGTGGGTGATTAGCATGAGCGCGCCACGGTAGTCTAATAGCTGCTTTTCTAGCCATTCGATAGCCGGAATATCAAGATGGTTAGTCGGTTCATCTAGTAATAGTAGTTCCGGTTCGCACACAAGGGCGCGGGCCAATGCAACTCGTTTACGCCAGCCACCGGAGAGCTCCGACATGCGCTTCTCCTGCGGGAGTTGTAGCTGAGTGATCACAGTGTCGACCTTCTGGCTAAGGCTCCAGCCGTCTTTCGCTTCGAGCTCTCCCTGTACGCGCTCGAGTTCGTCACTGTTGTTGGTGTCATAGTGGAACGTAAGGTGGTGGTAACGCTTTAGGAGCGCACCAACTTCTGCGAGTCCATCAGCCACAAAATCATAAACTGTCTGTTCGTCGGCAATAGGAAGGTTTTGTTCCAGCCACGCGACTTCAACCCCGGGCCGTAACCAACGCTCGCCTCCATCAGGAGAGATCACACCGGCGACTAGCTTCATTAGCGTTGTTTTTCCAGCGCCATTTCTCCCGAGTAATCCGATGCGCGAGCCGCGCTTAATCCCAAAATTGACTTCGTCTAAAAGTATATGCGTACCGAAGTTGATCGATAGCTTGTCAAGTCTAATTAAGGGCATTGGTCGGCATTTAAATAGGTGGTGAGTTGGGGACGCATTCTATCCTGTCTGATGAAATCTGTGGCATTGCATAAAAATTGCATAAAACGAGACTAGCTAGTCAGGCGTTTTGATCGTAAGGCTTTGAAGCCTATGAGGAACCGGAGACGAATCGAACGTCAGACCTAGCCCTTAGGAGGGGGTTGCCTATCCCCTGAGCTACTGGGGCGCAGACGTTATTTCCAAGCCCACCTTGCTGAAAGAGTTACAATACAGTCCTGAACTCTTAATGACTCTTTAGAATTAGACGTCTAAATTGAGTTACTTTCCTGATGCAATAATGCAACCTAATCGAATGGTTTGAATGAAATTTACTGATCTAGGTCTTGATGATGTAATTTTAAAGGCGGTGGTTGAAGAAGGATATACCCAACCCACCCCGATACAAGAACAAGCGATTCCGAACGTGCTTAGCGGCAGGGACGTTATGGCTGCGGCGCAAACAGGAACCGGTAAAACGGCTAGTTTCACACTGCCGATGTTGCATCGACTACTTCCTCATGCGAATTCCAGCACCTCTCCGGCAAAGCATCCCGTTCGAGCGCTTATCTTAACGCCCACACGAGAGTTAGCCGCACAGGTTGATGAGAGCGCTCGACGTTACGGAAAATACCTTCCGCTTAGAGTGGGATGTGTTTATGGCGGCGTCCCCATGCCTCCTCAAGTCGCTATGTTGCGTGCGGGTGTTGAGGTGCTTGTGGCGACACCTGGTCGATTACTTGACCACGTCGGTACCAATGCCGTGAGATTTTCTTCCGTAGAATTTTTGGTGTTGGATGAGGCGGACAGGATGCTTGATATGGGTTTCTTACCTGACATCAAGCGGATTGTGGATTTGATTCCTCCTTCAAGGCAAACTTTATTGTTTTCTGCGACCTATTCTGAGGAGATCAGACGAGTTGCAGGAGCCTGGCTTAGAGATCCGGTAAAGATTGAGGTAGCAGCTAGAAATACGGTCGTCGATACGATTCAACATACTGTGTTGGAGGTTTCTGAACAAGATAAGTCAAGGCAGCTTGTGCGACTGTTACATGAAGGAAAAATCACTCAGGCGTTAGTTTTTTGTAATACAAAAATCGGGGCGAATCGCTTGACCCGGCATTTGCAAACCAAGGGTGTTGATTCAGAGGCGATACACAGCGATCGCTCTCAAATTGAACGAACGACGGCTTTAGAAAACTTTAAGGCAAATAAAACTAAGGTGTTGGTAGCGACTGATATTGCTGCTCGGGGCCTAGACATCGATCAGCTACCTTACGTCGTTAATTACGATTTACCTCACAATGCTGAAGATTATGTGCACCGTATTGGGCGAACAGGACGCGCTGGTCAAAAAGGGGAGGCGATATCGTTTTGCACTCCTTCAGACAAGGAATCGCTACGTGCAATTGAAAAACTGATTAATAAAAAATTAGAACTTAATGTGTCGAGTAATTCTGGGCCTGATCAAGCAGCTGTTCCAGCATCTTCGAGAATATCAAATACTGATATCAAAAGACCGAAAGTGGAGACTAAAAGACCGAAAGTCGAGACCAAAAGGCCAAAAGGAGATGCTTTTTTCTCAGAGCCGTATACGCCTAGCGAAAGCGTTAGTGAAACCTTGGTTCCATCTCTAGATAATAAAGAGGCCCGGGTAGACAAGGGTGCTAACAAAAAACCTATTGCAGCGCTTTTTATGCCCCCATCCAGTGAGAACACGGGAGAATAGTTAAGAGGGCCAGTTCTAGCGGTTTTGTGCACAATTTGTTTCTAAGATCGATGAATCTTTGTGATTTAGAACACGGGGAAGGGGAGGGAGCGCTAATTTAGATCGTCTTCTAATTCTAATTCTAATTCCCTGAATGATTTCCCTTTGTATGTGCTCGGGCTGATTTTTATGGTCGCCCCATCTCTAATCTGGTACTCACGTCTCTGCAGCCACATGTCTCTGATGAAGCTGTATTTGTCGATGGCAGAATCATTCATTATGTTTTCAACCTCTAATAAATTTGCTCGAGCGGCAATGACTTTTAGGCCCGTGACTTTCCATCGGGTGGATTCATGGTCAATGTGTGAGATGGGATCTATAAAGTAATCCACGGGCTTTCCTAAACCGTCACGAACCGTGCTGGGCCCCAATAACGGCAGCACAAGATAGGGGCCGCTACTTACACCCCAATATCCAAGGGTCTGCCCAAAGTCTTCATTATGGTAAGGGATCCCTATTTCTGTGGCGACATCAAAGATTCCACCAACTCCAAGAATTAAGTTGGTCGTGAAGCGCGCAATATCGATCGGAACATTGCGCACCTTCAGTTGTAATAAATCATTAACCGTCGTGTTGAGAACGCCTAGGTTCGTGAAAAAATTCCGTACCCCTGTGCGAACAAGAGAGGGCACAAAAGCCGAGTAGGCTTTAGCCACAGGTTTCACAATAATTCCATCCAATGATTCGTTAAAGCTATAAATCTTGCGGTTCATCGGCTCGAGTGGATCATGGCCGTTAGGGCCGGTTGCGCACCCACCAGTGACAAGTGCAATAGCAAGTAATAAATTGATAACCCAAATTTTCATCAGTCAAACCATGTTATTAATCCGTTTTGATTATAACCTGTGTTTTAGAGTAGCCACACTGAAGGTGATTATAATAGTGGCTCAATAGAAAAATAAGAGTTCACGGTAGAAAATGGAGGGTTTATGGATTTCGGACTGAAAGGTAAATGGGGATTAGTGTGTGCAGGAAGTAAAGGGTTAGGGCGTGCGTGTGCGGAGTCCTTAGCGGAGGAAGGGGTCAATATTATTATTGTTGCGCGCGGTGCAGAGGCGCTGGCAGAAACGGCGGAACATATACGATCGCGGACTACGGTAGAGGTTAAAACGGTGGTTGCCGATATTACGACGCAAGAGGGTCGAGAGCTGACTATGAACGCTTGCCCTCAGCTTGATATTTTGGTCAACAACGCGGGTGGACCTCCAGCTGGAGATTTTAGGAGTTTCACGCTTACTGATTGGGAAAAGGCGCTCCACGCGAACATGTTGACACCGATTGATCTCATCAAGTCAGTTTTGGATGGAATGATTGATCGAAAGTTTGGACGGATCGTCAATATTACGTCAGCAGCTGTGAAAGCGCCTATCCCAATCTTGGGCTTGTCGAATGGTGCGAGAGCGGGTTTAACTGGTTTTATTGCCGGTCTTTCTCGGCAAACACCCATGCACAATGTGACCATTAACAATATTCTACCTGGAGCGTTTGCTACTGAGACGATGAATGGTCGCATGGCGGCAATGGCAAAACAGAGCAATACGACAATTGAAGAGGTTGCTCAATCGAGACTCAATGCAATCCCGGCGGGCCGGTTTGGGCAGCCTAAAGAGTTCGGGCAATTGTGTGCTTACATCTGTAGTGCGCAGGCCTCATATATCACGGGGCACAACTTTCTCATTGACGGTGGGGTTTATAACGGGACATTGTAGTATTTAAGATTAAAAAAACCTATGAAATCAGATGGTTAGTTTTTTCTGCTTTAATATTGGTCCTGATTTTTGAGTTGCGGCACCCAACAAATGCTTCTATTCGTGATTCCTTGACGACTTGTGATCGGTATTTTTCGTAAAAAATACTTGAATTACTCTGTCGAAAACGTATAGTGCGGCCTTCAAGTATTTCGACCAGTCGGTAATTTAATTTTTTGTCTGGTCGCTGGGTCGTTCGAAGAACTCAGTGGGAATTGCTGCCACGTGAACTTTGGGCGGGAATCGCGGTTTGGGTACGCGTCCTCGACGCAACGGTGGGGCATAGCCTCGCATTACGGAGGGAGATTGTGATATGCGTAATCTCAAATTGAAGAAGGTTCGTCCGGTCGCAACGGAGACAGAAACGCTTCATAAAAACGGGGACGATTTAGGTCTCCATCTGGTTGGTGGTTCTTCAGTTGAAGAGTCGTCTTCGAGGGCTTCGCTACATAAGGTTAAAGAAACTCCGGGACTACATGTCATGGGGGATTTGTATGACGTTAAATGTAGCGAAGAATTTATGGTGGATGCTGACTTGCTGAGAGAGCATTGCCTCAAATTGGTCAAAGATGCCGGACTGTCCACTGTGGGTGAATTTTTTCACCAGTTTGATGGTGAGGGTGGCGTGACCGGTATGGTTGTACTTGCTGAGTCACACGTGTCTTTGCATACCTGGCCAGAAAAAAACTATGTGACTGTTGACGTATATGTTTGCAGTTATTCTCAAGATAACCGACCTAGGGCAAGACAGCTCTATCAATCATTGATAGACACCTTTAAGCCTGACTTCGAGAAATCACACGCAGTCGAAAGACTTTAAAGTGTAACTGGGTGGATTGAAATAGTCTGATGGCGGAAAAAAGCAAGGAAGAGTATTTTCTAGAAAGTCTTAATGATGGAATGGGGTTTTGGGTCAGGTCGAAAGAACGACTTGCACACGCCAAATCTCCCTTCCAAGATATTGAGGTTTTAGAGACTGACTTTGGACGGACCCTGCGTATCGACGACTATTTCATGACGTCGGACAAGGATGAGTTTTTTTATCATGAAAACATGATTCATCCGGCTGGAATCTCCCACTATGCACCTAAGCGTGCATTAATTATTGGTGGTGGTGACGGTGGTGCGGCAGAAGAATATTTAAAGTATCCCTCTATTGAAGAAGTTGTGATGGTGGAAATTGATGCCGTTGTGGTCGATTTCTGCAAAGAGCACCTTCCTGATGTACACCGAGGTGCGTTTGACGATCCTCGGTTGAAAGTCGTAATTGCTGATGGCAAGAAGTATGTGGAAGAGTGTCAAGACCAGTTTGATCTTATGATGCTCGACCTGACTGATCCCTTTGGCCCTGCCGAAGCGCTATATCGTGTTGATTTCCTGCAGCATTGTCGTCGTATCTTGGGTCCTGAAGGTGTTTTGTCGATGCATTTGGGGTCGCCTGTGACGCGTCCAAATGTCTTCCATAGAGTCTACAGCTCGTTGAAAACCGTATTTGGGGTCGTGCGCCCCTATCTGGTCTACGTGCCTTTATATGGAACGATTTGGGGTATGGCAACGGCTTCAGACAGAACTGATCCGCTTGCATTCAATTCGGAAAATGTAGAAGAACGTCTTAAGACGCGTAAAATTAGTCATCTCCAATACTACAATGGTGATACTCACCAGAGTGTGTTCGGATTACCTAATTACGTTCGAGGTATCTTAGGGCGTAGTCTTCGGCCAATCACAGAGCAAGACCCTATGGACGAGCCTGGATTAGATCCTGAAAATCACATTCCCTTGAAGGTGACTCGTCTCGACTGACGTCATTGATCGGGTCCATGAGTTGGGATAATGACCAACTCTGTTGAAATCTGTATCGTGATTGTTTGCATTAACTGAACTCGAAAGAGAGTGAGTATGCCCGGACCCCTCAGAGGTTTAAAAGTTTTGGATTTCTCAACGTTACTTCCTGGCCCCATGGCGACCTTATTCCTCGCTGAGGCCGGTGCGGAAGTAGTTAAAATTGAACGACCCGATAGCGGTGAGGATATGAGATATTATCCGCCGAAATGGGGCGACAGCAGTGTCAATTTTTCATTGTTAAATCGTGGAAAAAAAAGTGTTGCAATTGACTTAAAGAATGAGCGGGAGCGGGCTAAATTAACCCCATTAATTCAGGAAACTGATATCGTAGTAGAACAGTTCCGTCCTGGTGTGATGGCACGGTTAGGGCTTGATTACGAGTCCATTAAAAAAATTAATCCTAAGATTATCTATTGTTCTATTTCTGGTTTCGGGCAAAGTGGTCCGAAGAAAAATATAGCTGGGCACGACATCAATTATGTAGGGGATGCTGGACTTCTCTCGCTGAGTTTGGGTTCTGCTGAGCAACCCGTTGTGCCGCCGGCATTGATCGCTGATATTGCCGGAGGATCGTATCCGGCGGTGATGAATATACTGCTCGCGCTTCGCGAACGTGATTTGTCGGGTCAAGGTTGTTACATCGATATTGCCATGACGGACGGAGTGCTTCCATTTTTGTTTTGGGCGCTCGGAAAAACAAGTGCGTCCGGCGTGAACCCTAAAAATGGACATGACCGCCTCACAGGCGGTTCACCACGTTACCAGCTCTACCCAACGAGTGACGAACGCTTTGTGGCGGCTGGACCGTTAGAGAATAAGTTCTGGGAGACTTTTTCAGAAACAATCGGTCTTGAGGCGGAGTATCGTGATGATTCTATCGATGAAGCAGAAACGATTCGTCAGGTTGCATCCATAATTAAAGAGAAATCAGCATCTTACTGGGAGCCCATTTTCAGAGAGGCCAACTGTTGTTGTACCATCGTTAAGACGGTGGAGGAGGCCTTGGCTGATGAGCAATTTAGAGTTCGTGGCGTCTTTAACGAACAGTTGACGAGTAAAAGTGGTGACACGATTCCTGCAGTTCCAATCCCCATTATCACTGAGCTCAGAAAACAAAATGAAGGGGGTAGAGCACCGGCCATTGGAGAGCATAATGAGGATCTTTTACGGTAAAGGTGTGTTGGCGGTAGTTATCTGAATTGATGCGTTGAGTCGATCAAGATCTCTTTGTTTATAAGTATCTAAGCTTTATTTGGGTTGACTCTAAAAGGGTTACCTTTTACTCTACTTTAATCAGATAATAAATTATGGAGTCCCAGTTGATGAAAGCGTTAGCGTATGTCCTATCCCTTGTATTTGTTGTAACTTGCTCTTTAACTTATGCAGGCGTCACGGGAACAACAGGTCCAAGCCAGCACTCAGGTGCAAAAATTAAACCCGTCGAAGACAAGCATGAAGAGTCTAAAGAGGCTAGTGAGCACGATCACTAAATGTACAGGGTGATGTGCTAGAAAAAAAGCCGGCAAAGCCGGCTTTTTTGATTTGGGTAGGTATGCAGTGATGTGTCATCTAAATTTGAGAATTGAGAGAACAATGTTAGTCTTTAAGAACAAAAGAACGGCGTGCTAGCACCATTGCAAGTGCCTCCTGGGTAAACCCAGTTAAAAATTAATATTGACCGAATTGTTGTTATAGGATGAATCGTGATTAGGCGAATTTTAGTGACTGTGTTGATCAGCGTTTTTTGGTGCGGCCAGTTATTCGCAGAAGATGAAACAGCCGCTGGGATCCAGGAGTACCGAGATTTACTTTCGGATGGTAACCCTGCTGAGTTGTGGGTCTTGTCGGGTGAGGAGTTATGGTTCACCTCGGTCGGTCCAAAAGGGGCGAGTTTGGAAACGTGTGATCTTGGTAAAGGGCCAGGAGTGGTGCGTGGGGCCTACGTCGAATTACCCCGTTACTTTTCCGACGTTAAGAAGGTCATGGACTTAGAGCAACGTTTGATTCATTGTCGCATGGCGATTCAAGGGTTCTCGTATTTAGATGTCACATCATATCCCTTTACAAAAAGGGGCCAAGAGACGTCTGAGATTGAGATTCTGGTTGCATTTGTCGCCTCTGAATCCAGAGGAATGCACATGAATATTCCCCTCGAGCATGCTGAAGAACAAAAAATGTTCGATTTAGGTGAGCAGATTTTTTATTTCCGAGCGGGGTCGCATGACTTTGGATGCATAACTTGTCACAGCGGTGACAATCGAAGGATAAGGTTGCAGGAGCTTCCAAACTTTAGAAATCAAGATCAGGCGAGAAAAACATACGGATCTTGGCCTGCTTACCGCGTGTCGGCTGGGGAGGTGCGAACTATGCAGCATCGACTTTATGATTGCTTCCGGCAACAACGCTTTCCAGAGGCTATATATGGGAATGACATGATTACGGCTCTTATTATGTTTTTAGCTAAAAGCGCGGATGGTGGTGTTTATAACGCGCCTGCAATGAAGCGTTAAGAGATGTTCATGAAAATTTCACCGCTTAGTTTGGGTTTCATTGCGATAACTTTGATGTTCGGGTTAAAGGGGGCTAACGCCTCAGAGGATATTAATCCGGAGTTTAAGGACCTGCTCAAGGAGGGCTTGCGCACTAAAGGCTCTGTTCAGTTGGAGCGATTCTTGAGTTTAGACGCTACCCAGAATTTCTGTAGTGACTCCAATGTAAATGTTAACAGTGCTGAGGCAGGTCAGTTGATGTCTAAGGCACTTCAGCAGATTCAGTACCCAGCTGGGAGTAGTTATCTTGGCGATTGGAAGGAAGGCGAAAGAATTGCTCAAAGCGGTAAAGGTTTACGATTCAACGATACCAATGATACGGAAAATGGTGGTAATTGTTACGCGTGTCACCAAATCCGTAAGGACGAGTTAGCATACGGCACTCTAGGGCCATCACTGTATCAGTACGGTAAATTGCGAGGCTACTCTGATGAAGTTCTGCGTTATACGTGGGCGAAAATATTTAACCCTCAGGCATTTCTGATGTGTTCGAACATGCCTCGATATGGCCATAACGGTATACTTACAGTGGAGCAAATGAGGAATATCCTGGCGTTATTGTTGGATCCTCAATCTCCTGTTAATGAGTAAGGGCGCAGTAGGTATTTATTGTGACACTTTCTCGTAGAGACTTTTTGTTGGCGCTGGGATCTGCTGCCGCGGCTGGTCTTCCTATATCTAATCGACGGGCACTCGCTAATCCGCATTTAGATGAGCTCTACGATATTCCAAAATTTGGCAATGTTCATCTGCTGCATATGACGGATTGCCATGCGCAATTAAACCCCGTTTATTTTCGAGAACCCAGCATGAATTTTGGTGTGGGCTTGGCTGCTGGAAAACTGCCACACATTGTTGGTGAATCCTTGTTAAAGGCGGTCAATGTTCCTACAGGCAGTGCTATGGCGCATGCATTCTCTTGTCTTAATTTCGAGGAGGCTGCTCGAATGTTTGGTCGTGTTGGTGGGTTCTCACACCTTAAAACACTGGTTGATAAACTAAGGTCAGACCGTCCAGGAGCTCTGTTACTCGATGGGGGTGATACGTGGCAGGGGTCTGGTACGGCGTTGTGGTCTCAGGGGCAGGATATGGTAGATGCCTGTTTGTTGCTTGGAGTCGATGTGATGACTGCTCATTGGGAAATGACGCTGGGTGCGCAGCGGGTACAGCATATTGTTGCTAATGATTTCTCAGGGCGGATTGATTTTCTCGCTCAAAACATTAAGACATTTGATTTTGATGAGCCCGTATTCGAATCATTCAGCATTAAGGAGATGAATGGCATACCCATTGCTGTTATCGGTCAAGCCTTTCCCTATACGCCGATTGCGAATCCTAGTCACTTGATTCCTGATTGGAGTTTTGGTATACGCGAATATGAGTTGCAGCAGCTTGTAAATCGAATACGAAAAAAAGGGATTAAAGTCATTGTCTTACTTTCGCATAATGGTATGGATGTTGATTTAAAGTTAGCTTCGCGTGTGACTGGGATTGATGCAATACTGGGCGGTCATACTCATGACGGCATGCCTGTGCCAGTCATCGTTGCGAATAAATCTGGGAAAACAATTGTTACGAATGGCGGCAGCAATGGAAAGTTTCTTGGTGTGTTGGACTTTGCTGTGACCGCATCAGGTATCGAGGATTTCAGATATCGACTCTTGCCTGTGTTTTCTGAGTTCATTGAGCCCGATCCCGATATGGAGGCGTTGATTCATCGTGTGAGGCATCCATTTGAGCAGCAACTTATGGAGCCGCTCGCAACGACTGAAGGGTTGTTGTACCGGAGGGGAAATTTTAATGGGAGTTTTGATCAGTTGATTTTAGATGCGTTGATGGACGAGCTTGATGCGGACATCGCATTCTCTCCAGGATTTCGTTGGGGAACGTCTCTTTTGCCAAACAGTACGATCAATATGGAGGCGCTTTTAGCGCAAACTGCGACTACCTATTCCTTCAGTACTTTGACTGAAATGAAGGGGGAAACGATTAAAATAATCCTCGAGGATGTGGCGGATAATATTTTTAATCCCGATCCGTATTACCAGCAAGGAGGTGATATGGTCCGTGTCGGAGGCATGAGTTATACGATTGACCCGCATGCGGCGATCGGATCGCGGATATCCGAGATGCGGATAGGAGACACGTTCATCGACCCGAATAAGGTATATAAAGTAGCAGGATGGGCGCCTGTGACAGAGGGGGCGACAGGTGAGCTCGTTTGGGACTTGGTTGCGCGTTGGCTGAAAGATCAGAAAACTGTGCCTATTAGAACACTAGGTACGCCACGTATTAAAGGCTTGGATTATAACGTCGGGGTGACCGATCGTTGCGATGCCTGATTCCTCAGTATTAAATACGTATTTTGAATTATCGTTAGGTGCTGCTAATGAGTAAGCCTAGCTGACATGTCTTTAGTCATGAATATGCGGCAGCATTTGCGCAGGGTCGTTAAGTATCCAGCCTTGATTGTGTTTCTGATTTCAGGACTACTGATATCAGTCTTATTATTTTTTTTTTATAATGTCCGAATTAATAGATTCATCGCCAAATATTGGTTTCGATGTTTGCTATTTATTCTTAATCTCAAACTTGAAACAAAAGGTATCGATAAAGAATTGGAAGGTCATTTTTTGGTGGCGAATCATATTTCATGGTTGGATATCCCAGTCATATCAGCTTGTATGCCCACTTGTTTTTTATCGAAGTCAGAGGTTCGTCAGTGGCCCGTGATTGGACTGCTGGCTCGTTTTGTCGGGACGATATTCATTGCGAGAGCGAGTCGTCGCGCGCTAATGGAGGTTAATCAAAAGATTGATTGTTCCCTCAGAGACGGAAATTCTGTCTGTGTCTTTCCTGAAGGGACAACGACTCTTGGTGATCAGGTTGGCTTATTCCACGCGTCAATTTTTCAGCCGGTGGTAAATGTCGGAGCGAAGGTCACGCCTGTTTCGATACGTTATCTTGATAAAAATCGTGTGCAAACTGGATGTCCTGCTTACGTTGGGGATATGACGTTACTGTGCTCGTTAGATCAAGTTGTGATTGAGTCTGCACTCATCGTAGAGGTGAGTTTTTTGTCGACTATTGATGTTAAAGATTTGAGTCGAGAGAGCATCTCAGATTTGTCGAGAGCTATGATTTTGACTGATTTATTTAAGTGATGCTGCGCGTCTGAGGGTCTTGTATATCGTGGTGAGATCTGCCTCTACGCCATGTTCTTGTATTGCTTCATCGAAGACCGATTGCGTAGCTTTGCCAACCTGATCAGATGTCTCATACATTTTCACTTCTTCGGCCCACAATTCTAGGTCTTTCTTTAATATGGCATTGCTGGCACCAAAGTTAAATGCGCCACTCAAAACGTTATTAGGAATAAACACCTGGCTTGATCGGCTTAGTCCAGACGAGGCATTGATGACATCGATCATCTGCGAGGGATCAAGTCCTGCTTTTTCCCCAAGTGTTAGCGATTCGAGTGTCCCAGCTAAGTGTATAAATAGATTTATGTTGTTAACCAATTTCATTATCTGGGCCATTCCGGGCTCATCACCGACGTAGAATTGTTTGGCGCTCATATGCGGGAATACGTGTACGCATAAAAATTCGTAGGCAACAGTATCCCCTGAGCACATTACGGCGAGCGTTGCATCCTTGGCACCAGCTGGTCCTCCCGAAATAGGTGAATCTAAAAATGCAATGGTATGTGCTTGTAATTGAGATGCGGTGTCTTTCGCATAGGCGCTACCCGTGGTCCCTAGACTGACAAGGCTCTTTATTTGAGATCCATTTATAACGCCTTTGCTGGGGTCGAGAACTACAGAGCGAGCCGCATCCAGTGAAGGCAGGCAGGTGAAGACAATATCGGCTTTGTTCGCCACGTGAATTGGTGATGAGCAGGTGTGTACATTGTCGCCAATAAGTGCCGCGCACCGAGATGAATCAATATCAAAAATATATGTTTGTAATCCACTTTTGATGATGTTTTGAGCTATAGGTGATCCCATTGAACCAAGTCCAATGAACCCAAGTGTAGTGATTTGTGAGTAAGGCATATTGTGTCGTCCTAAAGTCCAGTAAGTTTTTAGATGGCGTCGATGATTTTAGGCATTCGACTCAACGGGCAAGTCATGATCGCGACCCCATTCATCCCATGATCCGTCGTATATTCTCCACTCGTGTCTCCCAATTTGATCAAGTGCGATTGCTAGGATGCAGGCGGTTACTCCGGATCCACAGGTCAGTATGAGTGGATTGTCAATATTTATTCCTGATTCACTGAACCGCTGCATTAGTTTTTCCTTAGGCAGGAGTTCACGTGTTTCTGGATGAAGGAGGTGAGCCCAATATAGGTTATGACTGCTTGGGATATGCCCTGGCCGAGCACCTGGGTAACGATCGGGTTCCTGACCTGAGAATCGACCAGGTGTCCTTGCATCGAGTATCTCCTTACCCAATGAGGAGGCTTTTAAAACATCATCTTTAAGCGCTAACAGGTCTCGTGTAATCTCAGCTTTAAAGATTCGCGGTTTGCGCGGTGACTGTTGTGTGGTGATCTCCCCACCATACTGCCTCCAGTGTGTCAGTCCGCCGTCCAGGATCGAGACGTTATCGTAACCGTAGAGTCTGAATAGCCACCACACACGCGCTGCACTATAAAGTCCTGGAGTGTCATACGCGACAACGTGTGTATTGTTGTTGATACCGAGATCCCCGACCTTTGTACAAAATACTTGTTTGTTTGGAACTTTTCTTGGGAGGGGGTTTTCCGGGTCAGCAATGTCACTTAGATCAAAAAAGATGGAGTTAGGAATATGCTCTTCTAAAAACTCAGCCTTTGCATCGCGTCCAGTGTCCGGTAGGTGCACCGTGGCGTCGACAATGCACAGGTTCGCATCATGCAAATGTTCTGTGAGCCATTGTGCAGAGACTATGGGTCCAGGGTAATTGGGTGACATATCAAATTTACCTATGGGTATTAGCAGTATTGTTCCACTGCAACAGTTTGACCTACTGAGTAGCGATTGCCATGTGCCCATCCTACGGGGAGCACGTCCTCAATCAATCGGAGCTCGCCTTTAGACAGATCGCGTTGTGCTCCTTCTGCTAGTTCTTTTAGGTGGTCTACGGATCGTGTTCCTGGTATTGGAATAATATTTTCGCCTTGATGCAACAACCATGCAATCGCGAGACCTGATGCGCTGATGCTGAATTCGCTTGCGAGTTTTCTGAAGGCATTGCTTGCTTCTATGTTTCTACTTAAGTTGGGCTCAATGAACCGAGGATTTTCTTTTAGAAAATCCATCTCCGAGATGCGCTCCTCTGTATGAGGACTGTCTGTGAGTAGTGAGCGTCCCACTGGGGAAAAAGCAACGAGTGCTGTTCCCATGGCTTTGGTCGTTTGCGTTAAGCCTAATTCTGTGTTTCGGGTTGAGAGGGAATACTCTGATTGTACGGCTGCAACATGACTTACTGAGTGGGCAAGCTTTAAAGATGATGGGGCGATCTCCGAGAACCCATATGATTTAATTTTCCCCTCTTGCACAAGTTGGCTCATCGTTCCTGCGACCTCTTCAATGGGTATCGTTTCATCGCGGCGGTGTATGTAATATAAATCTAACGTGTCAACGCCTAATCTAGCAAGGGACTTGTCTAGTTGATCTCGGATGTGGGCGTCACTATTATCAAAGTAGCGTTGACCGGTTTTCAAGTTGCGACAAATGCCGACTTTAGAGGCGATTGTGAATAGTTGATCTTTTATCTTTCCTTGTTTCCCAAGAAAGGAACCAATGACTGTTTCTGATCTGCCATTTCCGTAAACGTTGGATGTGTCAATATGGTTGATGTCAAGGTCGAGTGCCGAGCTCAAAATTTTATGTGAACCCTCATCTTTCGCCAATCCGTAAAAGTCAGAAAATGATAAGGCTCCCACACCAATGGCGGAGACCTGTGGCCCATGCATGCCGAGTTGACGAGTTTTCATTGGTGCTCCTAATTAAAAATTAATGATTGAACGCGTTTGTTTTAGGGCAACGTCCCATCAATTATATAAGTCAGTATTTGAACGATTTGCTCAGGGCTGTTAGTGACTGCCAGCGCTGCCGCATCGATTTCTTTTAAGGCGTGTTGATGTTCGGCTTGATGCAAAATGATTAACGATTTGCCAAGAGCGGCCGCATATCCCGCATCGAATGCGGCATTCCATTGTTTGTATTTCTCGCCAAAACATACGACAACGATATCTGCGTCTTCGATGCCTTTACGTGTCCGTATGGCATTAATTTTTGCACTTTTTTGATCATGCCAAAATTTATTTAATTCCTCTCCTAGTATACGAACCCCGCAGTCATCACTTGACCCATGAACTGTTATAGGACTCATGAAGGTGATATTTTTGTCTTTGCACCTCGCGATGATGGTCTCTCGCCAATCGGTGTGAATTTCTCCTGATAGATAAACTTTGTAATGCATGATGTTTTTTCCTGTAGCGTGGCTCAATAGTTTGAGTACCACTATATCAATTAATATGTGCTGCTTCAGTGTAAACTAACAATCAATTATTGATGCGCGTAAGCGCACATAGAATGTTTGGCCATAAACCTAATTTAGGAGCACCGATGAGGCAATCGCGTCGATTTATAAAATCTTTAATTAGCTTATTTTTTCTGGTTGGATCTCCTGCCGTTCACTCAGAAGGTGTCTATTTTGGATCGACGATTTCTCATTCTGAAACTGACTATGGCACCAATTTAGGGTTGTCTGGTGGCGCCACGCTTGATGATCAGGATATGGGGTTCAAAGTTGTTGGCGGTTATCGTTGGAATTCGCTCGTTTCATTTGAAGCCCACTATACTGATTTCGGTGAGGTTTCCCTATTGATGCCCAACGGTTCTTCGGTCACCAGGGGAGGATTGGTCACCACGAATGCAACCGGAGCCACATCCAGTACTCGAGTTGAGACTAGCTCATTCGGAGTGAGTGCGATGCTCACAATACCGTTTGAAGTGGTGAGGCCTTACTTAAAGGTTGGCGTGCATGCTTGGGATACGTCGCGCGAAGTGGGAGTGGGTAGCGCGGATTTTTTTGCTACTCAGATTGATGGGGCGGATCTCCTCCGTGGTGTAGGTTTTGATGCGCCAATCAATGAGGTATTTTTTACGCGTTTAGAATATGAAGTTTACGATTTCGACGATGATAAAATTTCGTTACTGAGTTGGGGTGTTTTCTTGAATTTTTAGAGGTGCCCTAAGCCCCAAGCTCTAAGCACCTCTTGGTTATTTTTATGGCTGAAGGTCTTCTAAACGGGCCCCACTGTCATTTGTATTTTTCTTATTGTCTCGGTTGAATGTTGGGTCATCCTACCCTTAATCTTTAATATTTTTCTGTCTGCTTTGATTGCTAAATCGTCGATCGCTTTATACAGATCCGGTTCGATGGATTCACAAAATATATCTTTCCCGTGAAAGTGTAACTTTGCCTCAGCTTTATGTTCGTGCTTTGAGACGGATAGTATGATGTCGATCTTAATCGAATCGTCGAAGTGTCGATCGACTGGACTCATTTTATTTCGAACGTGAGATTCTATACCTGGAGTAAGAGCAATGTGGTGGGCTGAAATGCTTAAGTTCATCAAAAGGCCTCCTTGGTGAGGGTTTTCACCGATGGCGGTAAATGAAGGCCCTAAAACAAAGCTCTTTACTATCGTCACCGAATGAAACGGTTAGCCCCTTACTGGGCAACAATACCTAGCTTCTGTGTGCAGCAAGTCTTTAGTTGTGACTCAACTTCAGTAAACTCCTTTGGGTGAAAGGTGTCAATACCTTGCGCAAAACTTAGGAGATATATATTGGCCCTTACTGTTGCGTTGAGATGATCGTGGAAAAACAGCTAGTGATATTGCACTAGGTGCAAAGGCCGGCTCAGTGGTTAATCTCCTAGAATAATGCATGTGGCACTGAACGCTAACTTTACGGCTTTTGATTGGATTCGATTGATTCGATGAGTATTTGATGTTCGTTTAGAAGTGTTCTGAGTTCCTCTACAGTTTTTGTTAATTGATTAACCTTTTCCTCTAGAGCTTGTTCTCGGCGTAACTCTTCCACGACGCCATCAGTCTCAAGCCTGGATATTTCAACGCGAATACCCGATATTTGATCTAAAAAGTAATTCACCCAAGGATCTCTTTGCACGGTGTCAGCTTTTGCCGCTGCAAGGCAGAACGGGATCAACAGTAAAACTAGGACGTACCGATTTTTCATCATTTGTGCAACCTCTTTTTTACTGATTGGCTCACCGCATCAGTGATAAAGGAGTAGATGTTAGATTGTGTACGACGATTGAGTTTCTATCAATGAGTTCGATCACTCTCGGTGCTATATGGCTGGTCCATTCTTCGCTCTCGTAGACTGCTTTATAAAGTTCTTTTTTCTGTTCCGTACTCTCGAAACGTCTAATCCAGACGTATGTGCTTCCTTTTGGTGTGGATGTCATCACGCGTTCGTTATCGATAATGGAAAACTCATCTGAACTGTCCATAACAAAACTGCCGGTAATCACCATGCCTTTGCCAGCTTGGAAGGGAATGATCGTGTCTTCAATAAATTGAACCCACTCATCTGTTTTCCCCAGGTTGATTTGATAAATGCGTAGCTCAAAAAATGGTTCCATTTTGGTCTCCTAAACTCTATTTATTCTTGCTATTAGGACGTCTTACTCATGTCGATTAGCGTTGGTTGTTCCAACGACGCTTACATTTTGAGTAAAAATATTTTCGTGCGTATCCATTATTATCAATGACAAGTTACCTTCTTTTTTTGGCGAAAAGCTAAATGTAAATGCCGGGTTATCTGAAATAGAGAAGTTAACTTTTGCAGAGATCACTTCTTCATCCGCATAGCCTACCTTGAACTCTTGAATGAAATTTGGGACAGTGCTCGTGTCGATGTCCGATGCTATTGCTGATTCGTTAGGGTGTCGCACTTGAACCTTAACGATGTTATTTTTCTCAAATGGAACTCGAAATACTTTGTCACCATTTTCATCTTTGAATGTGTTTCTATATTTGTTAAAAGTCACCTTCATTTTCCCCAGCAGAGGGTCCGAGCCTGTGTTTTTGCCGGCAGGCGCGGAGCACCCCCCTTTTACTTCAATCCATTTTGAATCCATATGCAGTTGACCGTCGCTGGTCTCCGCTACGACGCGCACGAAGGTGAATTTTTCGATCCTCAGCCTTGTCGCTAGGTACAGCTTCCCGGCAGTGGGTGAGAGTTCGAAAATCGCTGCAGTTTGTATTGGATTTTGATCTACGATCAGATGTAATGTTTTGATGTAGGGTTGGGCCGTTTGACTAACTAGTCCATCTATTTGGATCGGCACAGTGGATGCATCATCAATATTGGTGTTGACCTTTAGAGAGACAGCTGACTCGGGGCCCGTTAGGATCGATCTGTCGCCGAACATAAGGGATTTCAATGTGAGCCACTCAGGGACTTCGTTTTCCAGTAATTTGATTGGCTCGGCGTAGGCAACGCTTCCAAACAAGGAAATCGAGATTGCCAGGAGTGCGGTCTTGAATATTTTAGTTGGCATGCTTGTGTGCATTTTCAGTTCGGTTACTTTTAATTATTGCTCTCTATTGCGAACATTACCTCATTTCGTCGCATTATGGGTAGCGTCCAAGGAGGATTGTAAAAGGCGTAGATTGGGCTCCCATTTATTGCTATGTCGTTCTGGTTTGCAAAAGTTTTGAGTTTTTCTTCGTGAATCTGGATATTTTTTGTCGAATTGGAACCTGAAAACTTTATTGCAATAACGCTCTGCGCGCTTTTTTTCGTAATTATTACTGCAGGGTTATTTGGTTTCGGCAGAGTCTCAAGAGAGTATTCAGCCGGCATATTAAAACTGATGATCCACCCGTTTTCTTTGTAAAGCTGCTCTACGGGCGCGGTCATCGCGATTTTTTGATTGGTGGGAATTAACGTCTCTGTTCCTTTTTCTGTTGAGTTAGCAATGGTATTACCGCCGAAAATGTAATCTGCAAGTTGTCGAAATCCTGCGGCAATGGATTCTTCGCGGGCTCCGGATACAGTAACTTTAGCTATGATTCGTGGTGCATATTCCCGCCACTCAATAGAGGACTGCTTTTTTATAACTAGATAGTTCGGGTGCTCAACATTACTCATAATGGGACCGCATAATACAGCGGTAATAAGAATCGTGAGTAGAAGCCCTATAAAGGCATGTTGCCATTTAATCTTCATCGCGAGCTGTCATAGTCCTGAAACCGTAGAGCGTCAGTAACAGCCAGGCGATCATTATGGTAATGCCGCCAATCGGCGTAATATTTACAAGTCTCGGTATGTCGAAGGTTACCGATGTATAAATGCTGAGACTGAAGAGAATGGTCCCTATGATAAAGAGGTAGCCACTCCACCGAAGTAGGGGTGATCGACCCGTCTGGCCCCCGTTCAGAAGACCAAATCCAACCACCACTGCAGTTACTGCGTGGATCTGGTTATAGCGAACAGCCGTCATTAAAAACCGAAAATGCTCCTCAGTTATCGTTTCACGAAGCCCATGTTCAGCATATGCGCCGAAAGCGACTGAGATAAAGCCAAGAAGTGCTCCAAATAAGAGAATCATTGTGTGCCTTTGTGTGATTTGGTTCGAGTGTCAATCGTTGGATGAATTGACTGAATTTTCTCTAGATAGTTCATTGTCGGTCAAGCTCGATGGTCCTGCAAGAAGAGACTTTATGTTGGGTGTGGTGCTATTCAATTCATTCTTCAAATCACCAGTTTTGTATATTTAAGTGATGAATTTTTGTTTTATTTTAATCATATTGTTTTATATGATGGTTGTCAGTATTATAGGGAGCGGAAGACCAATGAAAATGGAACGCCACTGTATGGGCGGAGATATCGTGGTTGACCAAAATAAATTTAAGGAAAGCATCACCTCAATCATGAGGTTTGCTAACTTTTCTCAATACAATAGAGGAGCTTTAATCATGAGAACATTTTTATTAGCAGTTTTTTCATTGATGTTTATTTCAGGTCCCGTTTTCGCTGACGGACACTCGCTAGCAAAGTCGGGCGTCATTAAATTTCATACGGGTTGGAAGTGCGAGTATCCTTCGACGGCGGGCACAGACGATAAAGTAGTTGGTGGTGTGCAATGCCAGGGCTACACATTTTCATCTGATGGCTCTGCAGCGTTGCATGAGGGGCCTGCAGGTTGTTATGGAGCCTTTAATGTAGAAGGGAACGTTGTTGGTCAGTGTTCATGGAGTGATGCGGACGGCGATAACCTCTACACCTTTTTTGATGGAAATGCGTTCACCAATATAGGGACGAATAATATTACTGGTGGTACAGGAAAATATGCAGGTATGACTGGATCAGGACCTTGGGTATGCAAGGGTGTAGCTACTGGTGAAAGCATGTGTAATCAAAGTTTGACATATGAAATAAAATAGATCGATAGGTTACACGGTGGATCTTTTGGGCTTCGCATTAAAAAAGGCGTCTTCGGGCGCCTTTTTTATTAAGTTAGGTTTATGTAGAATTAGGAATTAAGAAATGCTTAGTGAGTAGAGAATGAGTCACATGAGTTTTAATTCAGATCGAGTGGAGTGGCGACGTGTCACCGACCCTTTGTGTAAGACATATAAGGTGGATTTTGAGTATAGCCTTTTGGGTTTCGATCTTGATGCTGGGCGATTGGATATGCTCCTTCGATACGCTGCGGGTAAAGGGCATTGTCGAAGGCATCGGCATGTGGCGTCTACAATGACGTTAGTGCTTGAGGGGGAACAACATTTGCAAGAGTTCCGAGTGGATGGTTCGACCAAAATCGTCTCTCGTAAAAAAGGAGATTATGCGCTGTCTCCTGGCGACGCTCGACCGCATCTTGAGCATGGAGGAGATAGTGGAGGCACTGTGCTCTTGTCAATGTGCGCTAATGACGGGGTTATCTTTGAATATTTTGGAGAAGAGGCTGAGGCATCATGGACGGTTTCGATCGCTGAATTCGTCTCAAGCTGGGAGCGTGGGGAGATCTACGGCACGGCAAAGTGACCCAGCAGGAATGTGTTTGCTGAGACGTCTTTCGGGATGTTCAAATATTGAAGGTCTATTAAAAAAGACGTTGACTGATCAACGTCTTTTTTAATTTTATATCCCAAATGTTTTATCAGCCTTCGTAAAACCCAACGCCACAGTACATCCCTTTAACTTTGGTGATGAAAGAGGTTTTGGTGTACACCTCCTCACTATCGGTGGTGGGCCGCACAAGTTTATATGTAATTTTTTTGATCTCTCCTTTTTGGGTGCTAGACACTAATGACCAAATATTCAGGCCATCTTCGTCCATCAGTCCGGAGGCGTCAGCACCAAGATTTGTAGGGTGCGCAAGTAAAATACCTTTTTTATTAAAACAAAATACATATAAATCTTTATATCCAAAACCGCCGTCTAAGTCTGTAAATGCGTCGAGGGCTCGTACTTTGTCAATGTTTACTAAGTTGATTGCGCGTTCAATCATTGCTTTGGCTTGTGCTTCTGTGCCGAATTCGGTAGCGTGATTTAGCGTAGTCGTCATGCTCAACAAGAGTGCGATTGCCGCGAGAGTTAGTTTCTTGATCATAATAAATACTCCTATAGATTGTTTCACTTAAAAGGCGCGCAGGTATTGCTCGAACAATTGTATCGATAAAAACATGTTGTTAGTTATATTTCTCTAGTCAACTAACGAGTTTATATTGATCGTTAACTGCTGTAACTTTGGTAATATCAAGTTTTCGTTTCGTGGAGAAATCATGGGTTGGGAAGGTAAATTGTTAAGCATTCATATCGCACCTGAGGCGAGCTATGAGATGGAGGCATTGGAAGAGGCGGAGCTTGTCGCTGGCAGGGGCATTGTCGGAGACCGTTACTACCTGGGCCGCGGTACCTATTCGCCCAAGCCAGACTGCCGAGAAATCACCTTGATTGAACAAGAAGCATTGGATGCATTGGTTCGAGATGATCCACCCATGCAAGGTTCTTCCATCAAGATTGAGCCGTTTGAACATCGAAGAAATCTGACTGTAGAAGGTGTGCCTTTAAATCATCTTGTTGGTTACCGGTTTAGTATCGGTGAGTGTATCCTTTCGGGTGGGCGACTGAATTTCCCTTGTCGATATCTTGAGCAACTATTGGATCGACCAGTGTTTTTACCTCTTTATAATCGGTCAGGTCTTAATTGTTGGATCGAGAAGGGTGGCGTTATTCATCCCGGGGATCAGATCGTCCCCTTAAATGAAGTCACCACTAAGCCTCATCGTTAGGCTAATTTGATGAACGCACGCATCATTATGAAGCTCCACGTTGAGCGACGTGATCAGCTTGATGAAGACTTGGTTCGTATCTGGTTGCGCCATCCGCTGAGGCCTAAGCTCCCAGCATGGTCTCCCGGTGCTCATGTGGACCTCCGTCTCGGTGACGGTAAGATTCGACAGTATTCGTTAACCAGTGATCCGCAAGATCTATCGCAGTACGCCATTACCGTAAAGCGAGAAAATGCAGGGCGAGGTGGATCATCCTGGGTACATGAGCATCTTAATGAAGGAGCTCAAGCGCGGGTCTCGACCCCGCGTAATAACTTTGTGCTGGTTGAGGCTCCGAGTGTCTTGATTGCGGGCGGTATTGGTGTGACACCTTTGATTTCTATGGGGCGTGCATTAATGCAGAGTAAGTTGTTACACGGGTTTCATTTTTGTTCACAGAGGGCCCAACCTAAGGTAGTGGAGGAGCTGAAACAGATTTGTGAGACTTCGTTGAGCACATACGTTTCCGATGACCCCAACAGCCCGCGGCTCGATTTGTCGGCGTTGATTGCTGGCTTGTCACGTGATCTGCATATTTATTGCTGTGGTCCTGAGCATTTGATGACTGAAGTGAAAGAGTTGACCAAGGACTGGAATCAAGAGCAGATTCATTTTGAGGTGTTTAACACCGCAGCAGATGAGGGCTACAAGCCTGAGCCGTTTGACGTCATCGTATCAAGCACTGGGGAAACCTTACGAGTTCCTGCAAATCATTCGGTACTTGATGTGTTAAGAATGGCCGGACATATTGTCCCGTCGTCCTGTAGGCAAGGGCTTTGTGGTACCTGTGAATGTGGCTATATATCAGGTGATGTGATTCATCGCGACTCGGTGCTGAGCCCTGATGCCCGTCAAGATCGTATGATGCCGTGTGTATCAAGGGCGCGGGTTTCTGTGACGCTAGATCTATAAGTCGTTAACTACGGCCGCAAAAATTTTTATATTTATACACCACTCGAGATGCAAGCCAAATTAACGAGTGAAGTGTTTCCGGTTGTGCTCGGGTTGATCCGCCACGCAGCATTAATTTCGGCTCGGAATACTTCTCGGCCTGAAGCGTTGATTCTTTCGAAGAAAATTATATTCAAGGTTTTCTGTTGATGTGTGTCGCAGTCTACTTCAATCTCTCGTACAAAAGACTGAAATATAATTTGGTGCCCATCGGATTGCGCGACTTGGGGAATAAAAAAATCAACGAGATTTCTCACACTCCTTTTAGTACTATCAATGTGCGATATGTTGTCAACATCGAGATAGACCACCATGTGCTCGGTGTGATCAATCTGGTGCCATTCTGCAATGCCAGGTTGAGGAATGAGGGCTAAAACTAAGCCGCAGCATCCCATCATACGAATCCATATGGTGTTACACCAATTATAGGACTCAGTCAAACATGTCTTTCTCGGTGGCAACCAAATGATCATGTATCGGTTGGAAGTGTAGCCATCCGATGTAATCACTACCGACATTTTCCTTGCTGTAAACAGCTCTATCATGAGGCACTAAATTAGGGGCCTGACCTGTTGACATGACCAGTAGCTCTTGCTGGCAACATCGCTCAAGAGCGCTAAACCAAAACGCCGCAGAATCTATACTGTGTTTGCTCATCGTTAATAGGCCATGATTTTGATGAATGACGGCTTTTACGTCTTTAAATGATTTCGCTAAGTTCATGCCCGCATCTACACTGACCGCGACCGCGCCTGCCTCTTCGGTGATGACATTATGATCTTCGTAAAATGCGCAGGCATCTTGTGAAATGGGATCAAGTTTTTTTCCGAAAGATGCAAATGCCGCACCATAAAGTGTGTGCGCGTGACACATTGCGACAATTTCCGGATGCTCCTTATGGACCGCTGCGTGCAGTACAAATCCGGCTTGATTGACAGAGTAATCTCCTTCAACGACTTTCCCGTCATGATCTACAAGGATTAGGTTAGAGAGTTTGACTTGCTTAAAGTGAACAGCCATAGGATTTGTCCAGTACAAATCTTTAAATTCAGGATCCCGCACCGTTAAGTGTCCCGCAAACCCATAGTCGAATTTGAAGTATGAGAAGGCGCGGCAGGCAACGACTAATTTTCTTTTGAGTTCATTACGTAAGTCTTTAAAGTTTGAAAAACTCTTCGCTTTAGGGAAAGTTAAGTCAGCCTGAGTAGGCTTGTAAACTGAATGCTCTTCTTTAAAGTCGGTGTACATGATTTTCCTTGGTTCTCTTTGATTTCTTAAAATCGTTGGGGATGGTATTCGTGGGCTATTGTATTCAGTACTAATTTACGATTTATTAAAAGGAAATAATACAATATTCTTCGTTTTACGGATTCTTGAATGAGATAATTTTTGTATAGATGCTGGATAAGTAACCTTTTGTCAGGTTTATGTCTACCTACAGAATAGAATATATTGCCGGATGTGGTGGCTAAAAGTAGCTCTTTATTAATTATGTTTGCCACAACGCAATAGCGGCGCTTTGAGCGCCGCTATTGCGTTGTAGACCCTGAGCAAAAATTAATCGTCTTCGATTTGAGCTTGGGTGTAATTAGAAATGCCCATATCTCGGATTAAAGATAATTGTGTCTCGTATCCGTCGATTGACGATTCCGCATTGGACAGTAACGTCTCTAGTAAGTCTCGAGTGACAAAGTCTTGCTCAGCCTCAGCCTCGCTGATTCCGGCTAAGAATCCGGGGCGTTGCACCTTCAATTCAAACTGAAGGTCGGACTGGAGGCATTCTTCAATGTTTTCCCCAATGGATAACGTGCCCAGTGCTTGCAAGTTAGGTAGTCCTTCTAGAAAGAGTATCCGCTCGATGAGTTTGTCGGCTTCCTTCATCACGCGGATAGAATTTTTGTATTCTGATTCATTCAGTCGCTCTAGACCCCAATGTTTAAACATTCTCGCATGTAGAAAATATTGATTGATCGCCGTGAGCTCGTTTTTGAGCACGGTATTTAGATGTTGAACGATCTTATTGGAGCCTTTCATGCAGCACCTCCCTCTTGTCCATTCATTTGACTTTGAAGATAGTTTTCAAGGCCAATCAGATCGATGAGTCTTAACTGTTTTTCCAAAAAGTAAGCGTGATCCATTTCTGTGTCCTCAATTTGCTGGACAAGCAAATCACGCGTGACAAAATCTTGCTTTTGTTCACATAGAACTACGGCAGCTTTTAGCGTACCAACCACTTGGTATTCAATCGCGAGGTCGTTTTTTAACATATTTGGCACGTTCGTTCCGGTCGTCATGTCATGGCGAGTGGCTACGTCTGGAGTGCCTTCCAAGAATAATATGCGTTGTACGATGTCTCGAGCGTGTTGACGTTCGTGTTCTGACTCGTGTAGCGAGTGCTCCGCCAGTTTTTGAAGGCCCATATCGGCATACATTTCACCATGCAGTAGGTACTGATCTGACGCCATCAACTCTCCCGCGAGCAGCTGATTTAGTACAGTTAAAACCTCAACGTTACCTTTCATAGGGATTTCCTTTTATTCAAAAATAGTTAAGAGAATTCGTTTGAAAGAAAAGTTCATCGTTACTTTTCTAGAAGCTTGTTTTGCTCGTCTTGGATTCAGGGCGTTCAACGATTTTGGTTTGATTTGTTTTCGATGGGCGAATTATGCCACGCCCATTCTAGAAATGTTAAAACGAAAATCATTCTCATTTCCATTACAGTTTTTTAATGTAAGGAATTTGGCTAGGAGCCAAAATATCCATGTAATACCGGTCAACAGATCGATACGACGGATGTTCTCTGAGCAGAACTAACCCATCACGCCGCCATCGTCTCGCTTAATGGCTATGATCGCTGATCGAGGTGTTGCATTGCCACCGTCAGGCCAATGGCTGCCACCTTTTTGTCCGGGATGTTGTATGCCAACAAACATGGTTTTTTGGTCCAGACTCCAGGTGAGTCCGGTAATTTCACATTCTCTTGGTCCTACTAGAAACCGATGAATCTTTCCGGTCTCTGGATTCCCCATAAGCATTTGATTATTGCCCATGCCGGCAAAGTCATTTTTGTTAGAGTAGTCTCCATCGGTCTGAATCCAAAGGTTGCCTTGCGCATCGAACCTGAGTCCATCTGGACTATTAAACATGTTGTCAGTGTTGATGTTGGATGATCCGCCAAAAAGGTTTGTATGTTGAGTGGGGTTGCCCGCCAAAAGAAAAATATCCCAGGTGAATGTTCTCGCTGCATGATTTTCATTTTGAGGGGTCCACCTTAGAATATGACCATAAGGATTTTTCTTTCTAGGGTTAGCCATGTTGAGAGGCTGAGATGCTTTATCACCTCGATATTTGTTATTTGTCAGTGATACGTAGGCTTCGGCTTTGGACGGGTTGACGGCAACCCATTCTGGCCGGTCCATTGTTGTCGCCCCAACTTTAGAAGCTGCCAGTCTTGCGAAGATTAGTGCCTCATCATCTGGCATGCCGGCTTCTTTCAAGGATATCCATTCGCCCGTTCCATCGTCATGAAATTTAGCTGCGAATAGTTCGCCGTCATGGAGTAACTCAGCGTTGTCTTTATTAGGGTGATACTGATCGCGACTTACAAATCTGTAGAGAAATTCACCCCGTTCGTCGTCGCCGAGGTAGACCACGACGTGGCCATTTGCCGCAATAACCAATTCCGCATTCTCATGTTTGAGTCGACCCAGAGCTGTAAGTTTTCTCGGTGTGTGCTGCCCAGATGGATCAATTTCCACAACCCATCCATGTCTATTGGGTTCATGAGGTTCGGTAGATACATCGAATCGAGCATCTGTTTGAGCCCACTTGTACCCCCAATCTTTCCCGTGTTTGGCAATGCCGTAACGTTCCTCTTGAATGCTTTGATGGAATTCTTCTCCTAAGCTTGATGAAAAATATCCGTTAATATTTTCTTCGCAGGCCAAATAGGTTCCCCAGGGGGTTTTTCCGTTACCGCAATTGTTAAACGTACCTAGAATTTTTGTGCCTGATTGGTCTCTGGTGGTCTTGAGTAGATCGCTGCCAGCAGCAGGGCCGACTGCGAAAAACTCCGTATCCGGAGTAATACGTCGATTGAGCGGACTGTCCTTGACGACGTGCCAACCTTCGTTGGTTTCTTTTAATTCGACGATAGTTAAACCGTGGGCGGCTTTACCCTTGTTTACGTCATCATCTGTTTCTGGTGATTGAGTCAGGCGATTGCTAAACATTGTTTGTATATTTGTAAATTCGTTGTTAAAAACGAGTACGGTTCGTCCATCAACTGTGAAGGTGTCCATCCCGTCATTATTGTCCCCGACTGCTAGCGCCTGAGTTGCAGCTGATCCAAAGGTTTCTTGATTGAATCCAGGAGTGTCTGAATGAAGTGGGTCAGCCCACCGGACCAAAACTTGTGCATTAAAGCCCTCGGGGATTGTAATGTTGTCGTCGCTGTTTGCCGTGACAGCCTTAAAGGTTAGTCCTGAGCGAGTTGAAGCCAGAGTCGATCCAGTAGGTAGGCCAGCAGCTAGAACAAAAGCAGAGGCTCCAAAACTGATGGTGCCTTTGAGAAAGCTTCGTCTTGCAAGGATGTCATCGAACTCTGGTTCTTGATTTTGGTTGCGGGCATTAAACTCATCGCAATTGTCGAAAGTGGTGATTGGTTTCGTCATGAGTCGATTCTTTGATTCATTATTAATCTTTGATCTAAACATAAAATGATTAATCCTGTATTACAGGAGGCAATTTCTGATTGACTCTATTTGATGATTCTTAGTTCAATGAGTAGTTTTATATCGGCCCATTGGCGTGGTATTGTTTGGAACAATAAAACTATACAAAAAATTTTTAAGAGGTTAGAAGGGAGCGCTCTAGTGGACAAGATTGATCACAACGAAACATATCATTCGCCTGCAATCACGCAATTGAGGGAGGATCTAGCGTTGGCATTGCGTGCCGCTTCTAAACATGGATTAGCCGAGGGTGTGTGCAATCATTTTAGCCTGGAGCTTCCTGACCAGTCAGGGCGATTTCTCCTGAATCCTAGGGGCCTTTTGTGGCAAGAGATTTTGTCTGACGATATCGTTTTGATCAATACAGAGGGTGACGTGTTAGCAGGTAAGCATCCAGTGGAGGCTACCGCTATGTTTATTCATTCTGCTATTCATCGGGTCTGCAAGAAAACCTGTGTGTTACATACGCACATGCCCCACGCAACGGCGTTGTCTTTGACGCAAGATCGGATATTAGACACAACTTTGTCCCAGACTGCGATGAGGTTTCATGGTCGTGTTGTGGCTGATGATCAGTACAATGGTCTGGCCCTTGATGTGTCAGAAGGAGAGAGAATCGCACGTTCGATGAAGAGTGCTGATGTTGTATTTTTAGGAAACCACGGTGTGGTGGTCTGTGGGGATCGTATGGACTATGCTTATGATGACTTGTATTACCTCGAGCGAGCATGTGAGCTTGAGGTTTTAGCGCGTTCAACAGGGCAACCGTTGATTGGCGTTGATTCAGATTTAGCTCAAAACGTTTGCGATGAAACCTTGGGTGAACGGTTGCAGTCTGAACTTTTCTTCAAAGCGCTTAAAAGAGTCCTGTAAATATATATAAGATTGCCTTTGCGGCGTTATATTAGGCATAAAAAAATGCAGGGATTATTCATCCCTGCATCTCACAATATCTTGAGAGGCCTAACCCCTGAGTAGGGCTGGCGCGCGTTAATTCAGTTACGCCGCGCTCAATGCCTGATTCAAGTCTTCTTTCAAGTCATCGATGTGCTCAATACCGACGCATAAACGCACAGTCTGTTCGGTGACCCCTGATTTGACTAACTCTTCTGGCGACAGCTGGCGGTGAGTAGTTGATGCCGGATGCGTAGCTAGAGAGCGAACGTCTCCGATATTCACAAGGCGTGTGAATAAATTCAGTGCATCGAGGAATTTGGCGCCAGCTTCGCGACCACCTTTTAGTCCAAATGTGAGTAGTCCTGATGCTTTCCCTCCCATATATTTTTTGACTAGTGCGTGGTCGGGATGGTCGCTCAATCCTGCATAATTGACCCACTCTACTTTGTCATTTTTCTGAAGATGTTGTGCGACTGCCAGCGTGTTATCGCATATTCTGTCCATGCGTAGCGCAATTGTCTCGATACCTTGTAAGATCAGAAATGCATTGAACGGAGAAATAGCCGCGCCGGTATTGCGTAGCGGCACCACGCGTGCTCGACCGATAAAGGCTGCAGCTCCCAAAGCTTCTGTGTAGACCACGCCGTGGTAACTCACGTCAGGTTCATTCAATCGTTTAAAGCGAGTCTTATGTTCAGCCCATGGAAACTTACCTGAATCAATGATTGCGCCGCCCAAGCTATTACCATGACCACCTAGGTACTTGGTGAGTGACTGTATGACGATGTCTGCGCCATGTTCTATCGGGCGACAAAGGTATGGACTTGGCACAGTGTTATCGACAATCAACGGCACGCCATGTTTGTGTGCTACGGCTGCTATGGCTTCAATGTCGGTAACATTTCCTTGTGGATTCCCTAGCGATTCTACAAAAATAGCTTTAGTTTTGTCGTCTATGAGTGACTCGAAACTCGCAGGATCTCGATAGTCGGCAAAACGAGTTTCAATCCCAAATTGAGGGAATGTATGCGCGAAAAGGTTATAGGTTCCGCCGTATAAGGCACTCGATGAGACTATGTTGTCGCCTGTTTCTGCAATGGTTTGGATGGCATAAGTGATTGCTGATGCACCTGAGGCCACCGCCAGCGCTGCAATGCCTCCCTCAAGGGCTGCGACTCGTTCTTCGAGAACCGATTGGGTGGGGTTCATTATCCGAGTGTAGATATTGCCTTCTACTTTTAAATCGAATAAATCGGCACCGTGCTGAGCACTGTCAAACGCATAAGCTACTGTTTGGTAAATTGGTGGTACAACCGCTTTGGTTACTGGGTCAGGCTTGTAGCCCGCATGAACGGCTAGAGTCTCTAGTTTCATTGAATTTCCTCATCGTAGCAGGGTAAACATCTGATTTTCTTATCTTTCGACTGTTTGATCTAATATTCTTTTGATCTTAGTTTATAACTAAAAAGTTTTAAAGTTTATGACTATATGCTTTTTGATAAAGATAGAATCATGCGCCTACCAAGGAGATCCTAATGACCTTTGTTGTGACCGACAATTGCGTTCGATGTAAATACACCGATTGTGTAGAGGTGTGTCCGGTGGATTGTTTCTATGAAGGTCCAAACTTTATGGTCATAGATCCAGAGGGATGTATCGATTGTGCATTGTGCGAGCCTGAGTGTCCTGCGCAAGCCATTGTGCCTGACACTGAGCTGCAAGACGATCAAAAAGGATTTTTGGCGTTAAATACTGATCTTTCTAAGATTTGGCCCAACCTCACTGAGAAGAAAGAGCCGCTTCTGGATGCTTCTGCGTGGGATGGTTTACCAGGCAAAATCAAACATCTTGAGAGCGCTTAATCTGCCAACAGAATGGTGTTATGCGAATAAAGAATATAAATATATATTTATATTCTTTTTAAATATATAAAAAATACATCAAAATATCACCTTTCTTAAAGAAGGTGGGTAGATGGAGTTAGCTTTCGTCATAAGTGGTTTGCTTGTCGGCTTTGTGATCGGCCTGTCTGGCGTGGGTGGCGGATCATTGATGACACCGCTTCTTGTCATGGGTTTTGGCATACCTCCCGCAACTGCGGTCGGGACGGATCTGCTCTACGCTGGTCTAACTAAGGCCAGTTGCACAATTTTCCGGGGCAAACTCGGATCAATAAACTGGAAAGTGGCAGTTATTTTGGCCTTGGGTAGTGTCCCAGCCGCAATCTTTACTTCTATCTATTTTTTGTCGCCGACTACGCTTAGCAATGAGACCGCTCAGTTGATTACCCGCATGCTAGGCGTGATGCTCTGTGTTACGGCGCTCTCACTTATTTTTAGAAAACAATTGCAATCAGTATCCAAGCGTGTCTTTCGTGTGGGCGCTAAGACACAAAAGACCCGCATCATGATTGCGACGCTAACTTTGGGGGCAGTTCTCGGGATTTTGGTCACGCTTACCTCTGTTGGTGCTGGTGCGATTGGCTTCACTGCACTTTTGGTGTTGTATCCGCAGCTGCCGACTAATCATTTGGTCGGCACGGACATCATGCATGCAGTTCCACTCACCCTTATAGCGGGTTTAAGTCATGCGGTGGCAGGATCAGTAGATTATCAGCTGTTGTTTGCATTGCTGATCGGTTCTATTCCGGGTGTGATTTTAGGCAGTTTAGTAGCACATAAAATTCCTGAGACATTGTTGCAATGGGTTCTTGGCACGGTCTTACTTCTAGTTGGCTTAAAACTTCTTATCTGAGTATTGAGAGAAAAATGTACATCTACGGTGAAAGTGATCAAAAATTAGTTGAGCAAAGAGTTACGCAATTTAGAGATCAAACAACTAGATTTCTGGAGGGTTCGTTATCTGAGGATGAATTCCGTCCATTGCGTTTAAAAAATGGGCTCTATATCCAAAAGCATGCACCAATGCTTCGTGTGGCGATACCGTATGGGCTACTATCCTCTGGGCAGTTGCGGTCCCTAGCGGATATCTCGCGCACGTTTGATCGAGGCTACGGACATTTCACGACTCGTCAAAATATTCAATTTAATTGGTTAGCTCTGGAGAGTGTCCCTGATGTTTTAGACGAATTATCTAAAGTTGGGATGCATGCAATCCAGACAAGTGGAAACTGTATTCGTAATGTGACCAGCGATGAATTTGCTGGTTTAGCTCCTGACGAGATTGTTGATCCGTTGGTTTGGTGTGAAGTCATACGCCAGTGGTCAACGCTGCACCCGGAGTTTGGATATTTGCCTAGGAAATTTAAGATTGCTGTCAGTGGCGCTGAGACCGATCGGGCAGCAATTAAAGTCCACGATATTGGTGTCCTCGCTGTAAAAAATGAAAGTGAAGAAGTCGGATTCTCTATCTATGTTGGAGGTGGTTTAGGCCGGACTCCGATTGTGGGTCAAGAAATCCGTTCATTTTTAAAGTGGAACGACTTGTTGACGTATCTTGATGCTGTCCTACGCGTCTACAATCGTTATGGACGACGCGATAACAAATATAAAGCTCGAATTAAAATCCTTGTCAAGGAGATGGGTCTTGAGCAGTTTAAGGCGGAAGTTGAAGCGGAGTGGGCCTTTCTCGAAGGGAAGGTTGGGACGCTGAGTCAAGAGGATGTTTCAAGAATTGAACGTAGATTTGTAAAACATAATTTTGAGGAGCTTTCAGCAGTCAGTGAGGAAGACCTTTTGTTGTCGCTGCCCCAGGATTTTAAAAACTGGTGTCGAAGGAACGTATCGCAACATCGAATTCCGGGATATTCAGCAGCGGTTATCTCGCTTAAAAAATCTGGAGCAGCTCCCGGTGATGCGACAGATGTGCAGATGGAAGCTGTGGCTCAGTTGGCTGACGAATTTAGTTTTGGTGAGCTTCGTGTCACACACAGCCAAAACCTCGTTCTGCCTCACGTGAAAACTACAGAATTATTTAATGTCTTCGAGAAGCTAAAGGATTACGGACTAGAAACATCTAATATCGGGCTTCTGACTGACATCATTGCATGTCCCGGAGGTGATTTTTGTTCCCTAGCAAATGCGGTATCCATCCCGGTTGCGAATGCGATTCAGGAGAGATTTGATTCGCTCGATTATTTGCATGATATCGGTGAACTTGCTTTGAATATTTCAGGGTGCATGAACGCGTGTGGTCACCACCATGTCGGAAATATTGGGATTCTGGGCGTCGATAAAAACGGTGAGGAGTGGTATCAAATTGCGATTGGCGGTCAACAGGGGTTAAGAGCGGAAATCGGAAAAGTAATCGGAAAGTCTTTTCCTCGAGACGAAGTGCCTGAAGTCATTGAAAAATTGGTGAACGTTTATATTCGACAACGAGAATCATCGGATGAAACTTTTGCTCAAGTCGTTAGCCGGATTAGCTTGAGCCCCTTTAAAGCAGAGGTTTATGGTGCACATTAAAAATCGACAGCTTACGGAAGGTACCTGGAAGCTGATTCAAGACTCAGAAGACTCTCGGGATGGGAGCTATTTACTGCTGCCGTTATCTGAGTGGATTGATGCTTATGGAGAAGGCTCGCTTGCACCTTCAAATGTTGGCGCTTGGATCGATGTTAATTTCGAACTGATGGACTTACCTACTATTCCAAATGTGTTAGGCATTCACTTTGAACAGTTTACTGATGGGCGTGGCTATTCCCTTGCTAGGTTGGTCAGAGAGCGTTTTGAATTTCAGGGAGATCTCATTGCCATAGGCGATATCCTGAGAGATCAGTTACGAGATCTTGAGAGGTGTGGGTTTAATGTGTTTGTAATGCGGCCCGATCAGGACGTATCCGAGTCACTTAAAGCCTTTGATGAATTTGATGTTTCTTATCAAAAGGTTTCGAGTGCATATAAGATCGTTTCTAATCCTATAAAGATAGGAGCGGATTAGTGGATCTCGCGCAAAAGATTGACATCTCTTTGACGCAGCTTCGCGATGCTAATGAGACGCACCAGCCATCTGCTTTTTCTACCAGTTTGAGCGCCGAAGACATGGTGTTGCTTGATCTCATTGAGCGATCTGAGCTTGATGTGGATGTATTTACACTCGATACCGGTCGTCTGCCTTACGAGACGTATGAGGTTATTGATTTGGCTCGTCAAAAATACAATCGAGGGATACGGGTGTTGTTTCCTGAGCCGAATGATGTAGAGACTTTCGTCAATCTTCATGGTGTCAACAGTTTCTACGGGTCAAAAGAGCTTAGGCAGATGTGTTGCCAGATACGTAAAGTAAAACCGCTTAAGCGTGGATTAGAAGGCAAGCAGCTTTGGATTACGGGTCTTCGTTCTGCTCAATCCTTAGTGACGCGTTCGAACATAGAGACAATCTCTTGGGATGCTACTTACGGCCTCTATAAGCTAAACCCGATATTGGATTGGAGTACATCTGAGGTTTTCGAGTATATCGAGAAATACTCTGTACCAATCAGTGGTCTTTATAAACAAGGCTATACCAGTATCGGATGTGCGCCTTGTACCCGGCCGATAAAAGCCGGCGAGAGCGAAAGAGCGGGTCGTTGGTGGTGGGAAGACTTAAAAAATAAAGAATGTGGTTTGCACGTGGATGCCCAGGGTCGTTTGGTCCGCAGCTCTGAACGTGATGATGGAGATAAGAGTAATAAGCTATGAGCGCGGTGATTGAAAAAATTGAGATTTATGAGAAAAACAAAACGACTTGGACGCATCTGGATGCTCTAGAGTCGGAGGCAATACATATTCTTCGAGAGGTTGCCGCTGAATGTAATAATCCTGCTTTGTTGTTTTCAGGAGGGAAAGATTCAGCAGTGGTACTCCACTTGGCTCTTAAAGCATTCTTTCCGGAGACGCTGCCATTGACGCTGCTGCATATCGACACCGAGCATAATTACCAGGAGGTGCTTGATTTTCGTGATCGAGTTGTAAAGAGAAACAACTTGAAACTGGTTGTGCGATCCGTGGGAGAGTCAATTAGGCAGGGGCGAGTTCGGTTGCGTTATGAGGGTGAGCCTCGGAATAAATATCAAACGATTACTTTGCTCGATGCTATTCGTGAACATAACTTCGATGTCTGCATTGGAGGCGCTCGGAGAGACGAAGAGAAGGCGCGCGCTAAGGAGAGGATATTTTCGTTCCGAGACGAATTTGGTCAGTGGGATCCCAAGAATCAGAGACCCGAGATTTGGAATATATACAACACGAGGGTGGCGGATGGCGAAAATATTCGAACTTTCCCGATTTCAAATTGGACCGAGTTAGATGTGTGGGAATACATCCAGCGCGAGGAAATTGAACTGCCTGAAATTTATTTCACGCATCAACGTGATGTGGTGATAAAGAATAATTTACTCGTACCTGTGACGTCACTCACGCCTGCGAAAGAGGGTGATGAAATAAGTCGTATGAGTGTTCGATTTAGAACGGTTGGTGACATTACTTGTACCGCACCTGTTGCATCCACCGCAGCCACTATTGAGGCGATTCTGTTAGAGACGGCTCAAACACAGGTTACGGAACGGGGGGCTACACGGCTAGACGATCAAACTAGTGAGGCGGCGATGGAACTCAGAAAGAAAGAGGGCTATTTCTGATGCCAATGAATAATCCAATAAACGTTTCGGGCTTACTTCGTTTTATTACGGCGGGTAGTGTCGATGATGGTAAGAGCACCCTCATCGGACGCATGTTATACGACAGTAAAAATTTACAAGTCGATCAATTGACCGCGGTGGAGGCTTCTTCAAAAAAGCGTGGTATGAAAGAAGTCGATTTATCGCTTATCACCGATGGTTTGCTGGCAGAACGAGAGCAAGGAATTACGATTGATGTGGCTTATCGTTATTTTGCAACGCCAGCCAGAAAGTTTATTGTTGGCGACTCTCCCGGGCACTTACAGTACACCCGTAACATGGTCACTGCTGCGAGCTCGGCTGATCTGGCAATTGTTCTGATAGATGCTGAAAGTGGTGTGAAGACCCAGACCCGTAGACACCTGTATCTTGTGCATTGGGTGGGTGTGTCGCATGTGTTATTCGCCGTGAATAAGATGGATAAAGTAGGGTTTTCAGAAGATGTCTATCAAAAAATTGAGCGAGAGTGCGTGGAGCTCGCTCATTCAATTGGTTACTCAAAAATCCACTCAATGCCGGTGTCAGCGCTGGATGGAGACAATATTACGTCCAGAGGTGATCGGCTGAGTTGGCATGAGGGACCGACGCTTCTTGAGTATCTTGAGCAAGCACCTACTGTTCAAGATTTATTACATTTGCCATTTAGGTTTTCGGTTCAACGTGTGATGCGGCTCAATCGGCAAAATATTCAAGTTAATTCCGGATTCGATGGCGCCGATCTCAGAGGCTATCAAGGTCTCGTTGTTTCAGGCGAAGTAAGCGTGGGTGATGAGGTTATCATCAGCCCTGGTGGGCACCGCGCTCAAATAAACAGTATTTTGGGAGCATCGCGTAGATTAGTAGATTCAGCACTGACTCAGGAGTCAGTAACGTTGTTTTTAGATCAAGATTACGATGTGTCTAGGGGCGCCCTATTTACTGATGTGAATAATCCAATGTTGAGTAGTAATGAATTTAACGCAGAGTTGTGTTGGTTTGATGAAGCGCCATTGGATTTATCACGAACCTACTTAATGAAACAAATGTCAAAGGCTACAAGGGTTCGATTGAAGGCAATCAACGAACTTGTGAACGTGGAAACATTAGAACGTACGTCGGATCATTTGAGTATGTGCATGAACGATATTGGTCAGGTTAGTCTAAAAACACAGACGGCTTTATCGTTCGATAGTTTTAAGCGAAATCGTGGTACGGGTGCCTTCATCCTTATTGATGAAGTGAGTAACAGAACAGTAGCCGCAGGAACAATAGAGTGAACCGCGATAAACCAGCAGTTATTCGCGGAGCGGAAAAGCTAAAAGGTAAGGTCTATATCGTCGGTGCCGGTTCGGGTGCCCTTGATTTGTTGACCGTTAGAGCGCTTCGGTTGCTTGAAGAATGCGATGTTGTTTTCTATGATGCTCTCGTTAACCCTGAGATTCTTGAGTGCGCGAAAAAAGCTAAGTTAGTCAGTGTTGGGAAGCGATGTGGTTACGCATCTACCGCACAACGGTTTATTAACCGAACGTTGGTGGCTGCCGTTGCGAGATACCAGAAAGTGGTGCGGCTAAAGGGTGGGGACCCCATGATGTTTGGACGAGCACAGGAAGAAATAGATGCTCTGAAAGCAGCTGATATTTCTTTTGAAATTGTCCCTGGAATCAGTGCTGCATTCGCAGCGAGTGCTGATCTTGGGGTTTCGTTAACCAAACGAGGTGTGAGCCGTAGCGTAGTTTTTGTCACACCCCGCGTGGGAGATGGTGAGCCCGTGAACGAATGGATACCTCCTGCGTCGGCGGGGGGGACGATCGCTGTTTATATGGCGTCTAAACAGGCTGGGTCCATTCAAGATGCCCTTTTACGTTCGGGTTACAAGGGTTCGACGCCCGCAGTATTTATTGAAAGTGCTTCGTTTGCAGATCGTCGGATTGTTCCAACAACGTTGGCAGGTATTAAAGCAGCAGCGAAACAGTTGGGGGGAGGACCCTCAATACTTTTAATTGGCGATGTGTATGAGGACGTTATCGGAGAATCGAGCGCTTCTCTGGTAGCGCAATCGGAACTGATATTGGCGCGCCAGTAAATATTCGATTAATTTTTAAGATCACAGGATTACTAAATGAGTCAGGCAGATAAATATACAACTGAGAAAATTATTGAGCTCCAAATTTGGGCTGCTAATCTTTTTAGTTTTAAGTTGACGAGATTTTCCGGATACCGGTTCGTGCCCGGACAGTTTTCACGTTTGGGTATTAAAAAAGAAAATGGCGACATTGTTTGGCGCGCTTACTCGATTGTCTCGGCAAGTTATGATGAACATCTCGAGTTTTTTTCGATTGTTGTGCCTGATGGAGAGTTCACAAGCCGATTGGCTAAGCTCAAAGTGGGTGATGAGGTGTTGGTTGAAAAGATGAATTATGGATTCCTTACAACAACGCGATTTGAACAGGGTAAGGACCTTTGGATGTTATCGACGGGGACTGGTCTTGCTCCGTTCATCAGCATCCTTCACGAGTTGGACACTTGGGAGGCATACGAGAATATTGTTCTTGTCTATAGCGTTCGAGAAGCTAAAGAGTTCGCCTATCTGGATACGATTGAGGGGTTTAAGACCCACGAGTATTTTTCGGAGTTTTCGGAGAAATTCAGATTCGTTCCAATTGTCACGCGAGAAAAAATACCAGGCAGTTTAAGTGAAAGAATTCCCACCTTGCTCGAGAGCGGCGTGTTGGAACAAGAGGTTGGTGTAGAGCTTGACCCAGAACGAAGCAGAATAATGATATGTGGTAACCCTGAGATGTGTGACGACACGCGCGAGTGGTTTACAAATCATGGGTATGCGGTGAGTCGTCGATCGAAGCCCGGCCACCTTGCGCTCGAAAATCTTTGGTAAGCCACCCATGTCTATATCCATTACGCCTCAGCATGAGAAGACAGTTGGGATCGTACTCTTAGCTCATGGTGCGAGAGATCCTCGGTGGCGAGAACCTTTCGACAAAATATTGGAGATGCTGCGAGAGCATTCGGGTGCTATGGCCTCTCTGTCTTTTCTTGATCATATGGAGCCGAAATTTTTATATGCTTGCCAAGAAGTTATAAAATCCGGGGCAAGCGAAATTGTGGTGGTGCCCTTGTTTCTCGGTGCAGGTGGGCATGTCAGACAAGATGTACCCGAGTTGGTGCGAGAAGCTGAACGGGAAACAGGCGTGTCGATAACGGTGACCCAGGCCATTGGGGAGCAGACTGAAGTGTTGCGCGCTATTGCGGAGACGTCTCTCAATTTGATCGGTGCGATTCACCAATGAAAACAATTCGTCATTCGACGCTCAGTCAACCAGTTGTCGAGCGGGTAGGGTATGTCGATCTTCATGCTCGAGGGGAGTGGTTATGATGGAGCGTGATCGTCGTTTGCAGGAAGTCATCTCTGATTTGCAGATAGAGACGCAAGCTATCCGCTCAGGTTCTGAGCGCTCGCCAGCTCGCGAACACTCGGAGCCTCTGTATGCTACATCCAGTTTCGTATTCTCTGATGCTGCTTCAATGGCGGATGCATTCATCAATGAAAACGGACAGTCTATTTACGGTCGTGTGGACAATCCAACTGTCGATGTTTTCTGTAGGCGTTTAGCAATTCTTGAAGGTGGAGAAGCCTGTGAGGCGATGGCGTCGGGGATGGGAGCTATCTTGGCTACCATGATGGCTCATTGTCAGGCGGGTGATCGTGTGGTGATGTCGAGTGGTGTATTTGGTGCCACTTTGACGCTCCTAAAAAAGTTTTTTGTTAAATATGGAGTAACACTAGATCTCGTCACGCCAACCGATTTAGATGCTTGGGCAGCAGCGCTTTCAAAGCCAGCGAAACTCGCTTATTGCGAAACACCGTCTAACCCAATGATGGAGATTGTGGATATTGCTGGGGTGTCTCAGCTTTGTCGCTCAAATAGCACCATTTTCGTGGTTGATAATTGTCTCATGACGTCGGTGCTGCAACGTCCTTTGCAATTCGGAGCGGATTTAGTGATTCATTCTGCGACTAAATATTTAGATGGTCAGGGGCGCGTGTTGGGCGGGGCAGTGGTTGGGTCGCATGAATTGATTGCTCCTATCACACAATTTATTCGTTCTGGTGGAGTGACCATGAGTGCATTTAATGCATGGATCTTTCTGAAAGGTTTGGAGACACTCGATGTGCGTATGAAGGCACATTGTGCCCGCGCCATGGAGCTGGCGACGTGGCTTGAGGATCACCCAGCAGTGGCACGAGTCCATTACGCTGGATTACTCAGTCATCCGCAGGCAGATTTGATCACCAAGCAGATGCGTGCGGGTGGTGGGGTATTGAGTCTCGAGCTGAAACAGCTAGATCAAGAGATGGCGTGGAAGTTCTTAAATGGGACCTGTATGATGTCTCTAACCGCCAACCTTGGAGACGTAAAGACAACCGTCTGTCATCCGGCGACTACGACTCATGGTCGGCTCGATCAGGCCGACCGTCATTTAATGGGGATAGGAGAAAATCTCATTCGCATCTCGGTTGGATTGGAATCTGTCGAGGATATTAAAACAGACTGTGAACGGGGATTCCAGGCACTTAGCTAGTCAGTAGTCTATATATAAGTGTACGTGCTGAATTAATTAAGATAGGCCTATTTGTGACTGAAACGTACGACAGAAAATTGACCCTTTTACGGTCAAACCAAAGTTAATCATGAGTGCACCAAGTGTTTCATTTGAATTCTTCCCACCTAAGACGGCTGAGGCTGAGGCAAGTCTCTGGCGCAGTGTGGAGCGACTTGCGCCACTGAGTCCAGCATTTGTCTCAGTAACATACGGAGCGGATGGCTCCACACGAGAGCGAACGCATAAAGTAATTGAACGAATCCTCACTGAAACGACCCTTGAGGCGGTGCCGCACTTGACCTGCGTTGGCGCGTCCAAAGACGAGGTTAATGAACTTGCTGACAGTTATTGGCATTTGGGTATACGACATCTCGTTGCGCTTCGCGGTGACGCGGAAGGTGGAGCCGATGCAAACTATGTTCCGCATGACAATGGCTACGCTTATGCCTCTGACCTGGTGGAAGGATTGCTTGTGCGTCATCCGTTTGAATTAATCGTTGCTGCTTATCCAGAGACGCATCCGCAAGCGCTTTCAGCCGAAGCGGACTTGGAAAATTTACGACGCAAGGTGGATGCCGGAGCCCGACGTGCTATCACGCAGTTCTTTTTTGATAACGCTGTATTTCTTAAATTTCGTGATCGGGTGGCTGCTGCTGGAATCGATGTTGAACTTATCCCGGGAATTTTGCCAGTGACCAATTACAAGACGCTAGCGCGGTTTGCTGACCAATGCGGCACGTCACTGCCGCAAAGTCTGTCAGATCTCTTTGTCGGACTCGATGATGACCCAACCACGCGACAACAGATCGCAGCGCATGTGGCTGTTTCCCAAGCTGAAACGCTCGGTCGCGAAGGCGTTCGCAATTTCCATTTCTACACGCTAAATCGGGCGGATCTCAGTTATACCGTATGCCACGCTCTTGGCGTTCGAGGAACAAAATGAATCGGGAACAACGCATCCAGTGGCTGCTCGACACCTTGCCTCACGAGATAGTGATTCTCGATGGTGGTATGGGCACTATGATTCAGCGAGCGGAATTGAGTGAACGTGATTATCGTGGAACACGGTTTGCTGATTATGAGCGAGACTTAAAAGGTAACAACGATCTCTTGACGCTGACTCAGCCTGAATTGATTACGTCGATACAGCGTGCCTATGTCGAGGCAGGGGCGAGCATAATTGAGACGAATACGTTCAATTCTAATACGCCTTCCATGGCTGACTATGGGATGGAAGCTCTTGTCTATGAACTAAACCTTGAGTCCGCCAGACTGGCACGAGCGGTCGCAGATGAGGTTGATCGTGCTGTGCTGGTGGCCGGGGTGCTGGGCCCTACCAATCGAACCTGTTCACTTAGTCCTGATGTAAACGATCCGGGAGCGCGCAATATCACGTACGCGCAATTAGTTGACACTTATGCCGAAGCAACCCGCGCCCTCTTGGAAGGCGGTGCTGATTTGATTTTAGTGGAAACTATTTTTGATACTTTGAACGCGAAAGCAGCTCTGTATGCAATTGATGTGGTGGCTGAGGAGACTGGGATCCCGATTAAGATCATGATTTCTGGCACCATCACCGATGCATCAGGCCGTACGTTATCGGGACAAACGACCGAAGCTTTTTGGTTTGCTGTGCGGCACGCAAAGCCCTTATCAATTGGCTTGAACTGTGCGCTTGGCCCCAAGGAACTACGTCAATTTTTAGCAGATTTATCCCGCGTATCAGATACTTTTGTGTCCGCTTACCCTAATGCGGGGCTGCCTAACCAGTTTGGTGAGTACGATCTAGAAGCCGAAGAGATGGCGGATATTGTGGCGGAGTTCGCACAGAGTGGTTTGGTTAACATCATTGGTGGATGTTGCGGGACGTCGCCTGAGCATATTCGACTCATCGCTGAAAAAGTACGAGGATGCGCACCACGAAAGGTTCCGACGTTTAATTCGGTGATGCGCCTAAGCGGGTTAGAACCCTTCATAGCTGATGCCACTACTGGTTTTGTCAATATCGGTGAGCGCACAAACGTGACTGGTTCCGCCATGTTCAAGCGATTGATCCTCAATAATCAGTTCGATGAAGCGTTGGCTGTGGCGCGTCAGCAGGTGGAGAACGGCGCACAGATTATTGATATCAATATGGATGAGGGCATGCTCGATTCGAAATCAGCGATGGTGACCTTCCTGAATCTAATCGCATCGGAGCCTGATATTTCTCGTGTACCAGTGATGATCGATTCCTCAAAATGGGAGGTGCTCGAGGCGGGCATGCGATGTGTGCAGGGTAAAGGAATCATCAACTCGATTTCATTAAAAGAGGGTGAGGCACAGTTTTTGGAGCAGGCCAAAAAAATTCGTCGCTATGGTTTTGCGGTGGTTGTGATGGCTTTTGATGAGCAGGGTCAGGCAGATACGCAAACGCGAAAGCGAGAAATTTGCCAACGCTCTTATCAACTTTTGATCGAAACTTTGGATTTTCCTCCTGAGGACATCGTATTTGACCCAAACGTATTTACTGTTGCAACAGGCATCGAAGAACATAATGGTTATGCTCAGGACTTTATTGCCGCCTGTCGCGACATCACTAAGTATTGCCCACACAGCTTAATCTCGGGTGGCATTTCCAATGTATCGTTCTCGTTCCGTGGAAACGATCCTGTGCGCGAGGTAATGCATTCTGTGTTTTTGTACCACGCAATTCGTGCAGGTCTGTCGATGGGGATCGTTAATGCGGGTCAACTAGCGATTTACGAGGACATTGATATTGAGTTGCGCGAGTTAGTGGAAGATGTGATTCTCAATCGTCGGGAAGATTCGACTGATCGATTGGTTGATGCTGCGCCACGATTCATAATGAATAAGGATATTGAAGAGGAAGTAGTAGCCGAATGGCGCATTAAGCCTTGCGAGGACCGCCTTGCTTATGCTCTGGTGAAAGGGATTGATACATACGTGGTTGCAGACACGGAAGAGGCGAGACTTAAGGCGGTTCGACCGTTACATGTGATCGAAGGCCCTTTGATGGATGGGATGAATACGGTTGGCGATCTATTCGGTGCTGGGAAGATGTTTTTGCCGCAGGTGGTTAAGTCCGCACGCGTGATGAAGAAGGCCGTAGCCCACCTAATTCCTTTTATTGAAGCAGAAAAAGAGGCTGCTGGCGACACAAGTCGAGAGCATGGCGTCATCATCATGGCTACAGTTAAGGGAGACGTGCATGACATTGGTAAAAACATTGTGGGCGTCGTTTTGCAGTGTAATAACTTTAAAGTGATTGATCTTGGCGTCATGGTGCCTGCTCAGAAGATTTTAGACGCGGCGCGTGAACATAACGCAGATATCATCGGCTTGTCTGGGCTCATCACGCCCTCGCTTGATGAAATGGTAACAGTCGCCGCCGAGATGGAGCGTCAAGGTTTTACCATCCCCATTTTGATTGGTGGTGCAACCACCAGTCCCGCACATACGTCCGTCAAAATTGATCCGGCTTATTCAAAAACTGTTCTCTACGTCAAAGATGCTAGCCGCGCAGTAGGTGTAGCTTCAAAGTTGTTAGGTGATGACCGTGCCGCGTTTCATGCGCAAATTGAAGTCGATCATGATGTCAAACGGCGTGCCCATGCAGGTCGTGTGCCAAAGAAACTATTATCCATCAGTGACGCGAATGACCGGGCTGATCGATTAATATTCGATAGGTCAACCGTGGTGCTGCCAAAGGTTCTGGGCCGACAGGTTTTGAAGGACTATCCACTTGAATCTTTAGTCGAAACGATTGATTGGATGCCATTTTTTAATGCGTGGGAGTTCAGTGGTAAGTTTCCCGACATTTTGAACGACCCTAGGAAAGGTCCTGAAGCACGTAAGCTCTTCGATGATGCTCAAGCGATGTTGAAACAAATCGTTGATGAAAAATGGCTTAAAGCGAACGCCGTATTCGGCTGTTTTCCTGCGTACTCGGAGGGTAACAGTATCGTGATACTTGACCCTAAAGACCCTACTAGGGAAATCGCGAGAACGCATTGGTTGCGACAACAGCGACCGATGCCTGACGGTAAGGCACAATTGTGTTTGTCCGATTTCATTGCTCCGAAAGATTCTGGGATGCTCGATTACATCGGTGCTTTTGCTGTGACCACTGGTCATGGAATCGATGCACATGTTGAACGTTTTGAAGCGGATCATGACGATTATCGAGCCATTATGCTGAAGATTCTTGCTGATCGATTCGCGGAGAGCTTTGCCGAGCATTTACACAGTCGGGTGCGGACAGAGTTTTGGGCATATGCAGCTGATGAGCAGACGAGTAACGAAGATCTGATTCGTGAGCGTTATCGCGGTATCCGTCCTGCTCCGGGCTATCCGGCGTGCCCCGATCATCGTGAGAAGCGAACGCTCTGGGACTTTCTAGAGGTTGAAGAGGCTACAGGGATTTCCTTAACGGAAAGTCTCGCCATGTGGCCGACATCCTCGGTGAGTGGTTTTTACTTTGCCCATCCTGATACACGATATTTCATGCTTGGAAGGATCGGAAAAGATCAATTATCTACATATAGTCAATTGCGCGGAGAAGACGAGCAGGAAAATTCCCGTTGGCTTGCCCCTGTTCTTGGGTATTAGTTAGATCGTTCTCGCGTCTAACACGCACATCTAGTCTCACGCTCAATTCTAATTTGCGGATAGCTAATGCTAGTCGTGTAGCATCAAGGCTTAGGTTGTGGCGTTGCTAGACAGCATGAATAATTATATTGTTTAGGTTTTTTAGTAATGGAACCTGTTTATGCATCTCAAGGAAAAGTTGGTTAAAGAGTTCAATGAAGGATTACCTTTCCATCGTTGGCTAGGTATTGAGGTGTTTGGTGTAGAAATAGGATCAGTAGAGACACAGATAAATTGGCGCGAAGAATTTGGGCATTACCCAGGTTATCTCCATGCGGGGTTAGTTGGGACTTTAATTGAAACCGCCTGCGGTTTCTCTGGATTGACGGTTACCGATGAAAAACATGTTGCCACAAGCTTCTCTGTGAATTTTTTGCGACCAGCTGTTGGCGATATATTTCTGGCTCGGGCTCAGGTTACCAAATCGGGAAGACTGCAAATTTTCACAAGATGTGATCTATTTGTCGTGAGTGGAGGGCAGGAGAGATTGGTGGCAAATGGTGAAACGATATTTTGTGTTTTACCAGAAGCATAGCCTGAGGACTAGATATCAGTTGTTTATGGTGACAGCTGGTCTCTTACTCCACGCAATTTTCTAGCAAAACGGAAAAACAATGTCATTGGTAAAGAGTGTACTCAAGGTGATTATATTGATGGCTGGCTTAGGTTCGCATGCAGTTAACGGTGAGGAGTGGACTCCCATTCAGGGTGAGTCAGATAGAGAAAAAGTCTACTACGATTCGGATTCCATTGAGATCGGTGATGGTAGATTATTCGTTTGGACTATGGTTAATTTTTCGGCGCAACAAATGGGGGTTCTTTCTAGGAAGAATTTTGTTCAGGTCGATTGTGAGCATAAGCGCTATCAAACTCTCGTGCAGATCTTGTACGAGGGAGCATTTGGCAGCGGGACTTCCTATAAGACCGATATCGTCTCAGGTGTTATGGCTCCGGCCTCATCTAATCCAGTCATAGCTAGTGTGATGGATAATTTGTGCGGTTAAGTTTGGTCTAACACCTCCGAATCTAAAATTAGTCAGTGCGCAGTGCGCAGTGGGCATATTGGGCTTAGGCGTCATAGGAAGACCTAGTCAATTGGAATAAACTCATATTAGTCTCTATTTTTCGCTAAGCGGTGGTGAAAATAAACACGCTTAAATGAAGTCGTCTAGAAGTTGTGCGCTATGCAAGGGATCCAGTCGGTAACGCTCCGCCAGCGTGGCATTATGACGGCTCGCGATGAGCCTCTCTTATCGATGACTTTGGATTTAGTATCCAATGCCCCCCTTTACCTTAACAAGCGGAGTTGCTGTTTATCGAGCGAAGAGGCCGTATGCAGGCGTCTTTTTGCTGTTTCATCACTTGAGTATATTTTGAATGGCATGTTGCAAACTTAACAGAAATACATTGTTAAGACTCTGATTATTATGAAAAATATATATTTAAATGAAAGGTAATTGAGCTTTTCCCAAATCGGTTGAAGTTCACCCGTCGGTTCATTTAAATCATTCGTGCTAGAATGATTTGAGTAATAATAATTAGTACGCAAAAAATTTGATCAAAACTGATCAAGTAGAAGCCCAAAAAGGTCATGGAAGATGCCAAGTTCAAGTAATTGGAAAAAAATAAACGAAAATTTAGAGCAGCCCGAAGATAAAGCTGAGATGAATCGCCCAATGCGGCTCGATCCGCTTATCCCTGACAATGTTGAGTTGCGTGTCTTGAGTGCTATAAGAAAGATTATTAGGGCTGTAGATTTATATTCGAGGGAGTTGAAAAGTAAATCGCGAGTCACTACGCCACAATTGATATGTTTAATGGCAATTGTCAAAAGTGGTCCGATGACGGCTACCACCATAAGCCGGGAGGTATTTCTTAGCCCAAGTACTATTGTTGGAATCTTAGATCGCCTTGAGCAAAAAGGTCTTGTAAGTAGGGAGCGTTCTGAGAGAGATAGGCGGATTGTGACTGTCACTGCGACGAGCTCTGGATTTGATCTCGTGGCCCAATCGCCATCGCCCTTACAGGAAAGCCTAAAGACACGGTTACAGATTTTGCCGACTGAGGAGCAAGAGAGGATCGCCGAATCTTTGGAGCACGTCGTTGCATTGATGGAAGCGCATGACATTGATGGCGCTCCTATATTAGAGATTGGCTCAATAGTTAATAAATTGCCGGTTGAAGATAAGGAGCCTAATTAGTTTTGGCTTCTTCTGAAGCGGAAACTGCTGCCAGAAATGGCGAGCCTGGTATTGATGCGTTTGAATTGCGACAACCCACACTTAAGGATGGGGCCGCGCTAGCAAAATTGATTTTAGATTGCCCGCCGTTAGATCCTAATTCTTCTTACTGTTACTTAATGCTTTGCGAATACTTTGGCCAGACTTGTGTGTTGGCGGAAAAAGCTGGAGTGCTCCGAGGAGCGGTTACTGGATATGTCGTACCTCAGCGGCCAAACGTTTTTTTCGTCTGGCAAGTGGCAGTTCATCCAGAGTCGCAGGGCTTAGGTCTTGGTAAAAGTATGCTGCAGTTTCTTTGGGATCGAGCAGCAAGCGGTGGAGCAACGGAGTTACAGACCACGGTGTCTCCGAGTAATGAGGCATCACTAGCGCTGTTCAAGTCATTTGCTGCAAGTAATGGATCTGGTTTTGAGAAGTCTGAGTTTATTAGATCGAGTTTGTTCGAGGCAGAAGAGCATGAAGATGAAGACCTCATATCGATCAAGTCACGCAGTAATTAAATATTGTCTAAGAAAGAAAGGAATGTCATGAGCTTAAGTATCTTTAATGAATTGGAATCAGAGGTGCGCGGATATATTCGATCGTTCCCAGTGCTTTTTACAAAAGCGAAGGGGGCGCAATTATGGGATGAGAATGACAATGAATACATTGATTTTCTCAGTGGGGCTGGCACTCTAAACTACGGACACAACCACCCAGAATTGCAGGATGCAGCACTCAGTTACATTAAGTCAGATGGAGTAATTCATGGACTTGATATGGCGACAGAGGCTAAAAAAACATTCATGGAGACCTTTGATTCATTGATACTCCAGCCAAGATCCATGAACTATAAGTTGCAGTTCACCGGTCCCACGGGGACTAATGCGGTGGAGGCGGCGTTAAAGCTGGCCAGGCAAGTTAAAGGAAGAAGTAACGTCATTTCATTCACCAATGGCTTTCATGGTGTGAGTGGAGGCTCTTTGGCGACAACGGGCAACTCAAAGTACAGGGATGCTGCGGGCATGTCATTGGGTAATGTGACCTTTATGCCTTACTGCGGTTACTTTGGAGATAGCGTCGACACAATTGATCATATGGACAGGCTCCTAAGTGATAAGAGCAGTGGGGTCGATCACCCGGCTGCAGTTATTGTAGAAACAGTTCAAGGAGAAGGTGGCCTAAACACGGCCAGTTTTGAGTGGATTAAGCGTTTGGAGGGTTTGTGTAAACGCCACGATATGTTGCTCATCGTTGATGATATTCAGGCAGGTTGTGGTAGAACAGGGTCATTTTTCAGTTTCGAGGGCGCAAATATTTCCCCAGACATCATTACTTTGTCCAAGTCTCTCAGTGGTTACGGTTTACCCATGGCATTGGTCTTGATGAAACCTGAGCTGGATATATGGCGTGTCGGTGCGCACAACGGGACATTCAGAGGGAATAATCTAGCATTCGTGACGGCTACAGAGACAATCAAAAAGTTCTGGAAAGAGAAGTCTTTTCAAGAAAATGTTAAGCGGAAAGGGACAATCATTGAGTCATGTTTGCGGAATATGGCTGACTTGTACCCAGAAGGAGGTTTTTCAGTTCGAGGTCGAGGAATGATGAGGGGGTTGCATTCAACGAATCCAGAGCTGGTTCACAATATTGCTCAAGCTGCGTTTAAAGGAGGGGTCGTAGTAGAGACGTCTGGATCGCAAGATGAGGTGCTGAAAATACTAGCGCCGTTAGTAATATCAGATGATCTTTTACGCAAGGGGCTGTCAATTATTGAGGATGGTATTGCAGGTCTTTTAAATGTTAAAACCCGAACTAGGGAGAATATACGACCTTTAAAAATGGCAGGGAGAGCATCATGATTGTTAGAAATATCAGTGATATAGAGGGAACTGAGGACGATATTGTTACTGATACGTGGCGCAGTAAACGCATCATCCTAAAAAAAGATGGTATGGGTTATTCGGTTCACGAGACGACAATTTTTGCAGGTACCGAGACTCATATTTGGTATCAGAATCATCTTGAGTCTGTTTTCTGTATTCAAGGCGAAGGAGAGGTAGAGACGATTCCCGATGGGAAAATTTATCCGATAAAACCTGGCGTGCTCTACGCGCTAAACGAACATGACAATCATTTCCTCAGGGCAAAAACTGAGTTGAAAATGATCTGTGTGTTCAACCCCCCGCTAACGGGTAGAGAGGTTCACGATGAAACCGGCGTGTACCCATTAATTGATTAATTATATTTGGAAGGATTATTTATAGCATGGCTCCTATTACAGATAGTTACGGATCGCGACGAGATAGAGATGCGGCGATCATTACGAGAAAAGAGCCGGTCGTTTACAGTGATTTAGATGGCGTTGAAGATGTTGATATGCGATCAAAGCTCGAATACTTCAAAGTGAATGGGTACGTGGTCATTGAAGATCTCTTTACCGAGGATGAAGTAGAGCTATTGCGGTCAGAGGTGCAATCTCTCGCTGAGAAAGATGAGATCAAGGGGCTGGATGAGACAGTGCTAGAGCCTGGTTCAAATAATGTGAGTTCAATATTTAAGGTGCACACAATTAGCGAGACAGTGGATCACCTTGCTCGGGATGAGCGCTTATTGAATATGGCCCGTTCAATTCTGGGGTCTGATGTATACCTGCATCAATCTCGTGCGAATTTAAAGCCAGGATTTAGAGAAAAAGAATTTTATTGGCACTCTGATTTTGAGACATGGCATGTTGAAGATGGTATGCCTCGAATGAGGGCGGCGAGTTGCTCTGTATTGTTAACAGATAACAATGAGACCAATGGCCCACTCATGGTGATGCCAGGATCTCAAAGTTACTTTATTAGTTGTGTAGGGGAAACACCAAACGCATCTTACAAAAAATCAACGAAAAAACAGAAATATGGTGTTCCGGACGACGATAGCTTACGGTTTTTAGCCGAGCAGTGTGGAATAAAACCTGTTATTGCTAAGGCTGGGTCAGTTGTGTTTTTTGATTGCAATACGATGCACGGGTCAAACAGCAACATCTCTCCATTGCCGAGGAGCAACTTATTTTTTGCTTACAACAGTATTAAGAATGCGATAAAAGAACCTAAATATGGACTAACACCCCGTCCTGAATATGTGGCTACTCGTGAACCATTTAATGCATTGCGAGCGCGCCAAAGTGGCGGGCTAGCGTAGGCTATTAAACTGTATGAGGAAGAAAACTTTAAGTGATGAATGCCTAGAGGAAACTGTTAGTTCTGAGTCAGCGTGACGTTCCGTCTACTGCGGTTGTTAGTTCTGGATCGACGCCACACAAAATGAATTTGATACCGGAGGGAGCATAAGTATGATTATCGCAAGTTTTGGTGGGTTTCTCTTACTGTTCGTCATAATCGGGATTCTGTCGACCTTAAAGAATCGACATACCAACGAGGATTACCTACTGGCAGGTCAAAGCGTGCAGCCTTGGTTGGTGGCGCTCTCAGCGGTGGCTACTAATAACAGTGGCTTTATGTTCGTTGGCATGATTGGGTACACCTATGCGGTAGGTTTATCTTCTATTTGGTTGATGATTGGCTGGATTTTTGGCGACTTTATAGCGTCGACCTTCATTCATAAACGAATGCGGGTGGTTACCGAAAAAGAAAATGTGCTCAGCTTTGCCGGTGTCCTTAGCCGGTGGCATGGTACCGATTATCGAAGGTTGAGGATAGTTGGTGGCATTATCACGGTGGCTTTCTTGGGCGCCTATGCCGCAGCCCAGCTTAATGCTGGAAGCAAGGCACTTTATGTGCTTTTTGATTGGGATTATTCGGTGGGTGCAAGTATCGGTGCAGGGATGGTTCTGTTGTATTGTTTCGCCGGAGGTATTCGTGCTTCTATTTGGACAGATGCGGCACAGTCTTTTGTGATGATTGTAGCGATGGGATTGCTGTTCTTTGTCGCTGCTTCAGAAGTTGGTGGGATGTACGAATTTTTCAATGCGCTCGGTAATATTTCGCCAAGTTATATGGATTTATTCCCTGGCGATTTACGGGTCGGTGTTGTGGCTGGTCCGTTATTATTTGTATTGGGGTGGATATTTGCTGGGTTCGGCGTGGTTGGTCAACCTCATATCATGGTGCGGTTTATGGCAATGGATGAGCCTAAAAATATAAACCGAGTGCGCGTTTACTATTATGGTTGGTACACGGCTTTCTACACACTCACCGTGTGTGCTGGACTAGCCGCTCGTTTGCTGATTCCTGAGGTGGGTAATTTCGATGCTGAACTGGCATTGCCAACACTAGCACAGCAATTGTTGCCGGAACTATTGGTCGGGTTGATCCTGGCAGGTTTATTCGCCGCCACTATGTCTACCGCTGACTCACAGATACTCAGTTGCACTGCTGCTATCACGCATGATTTTACTAACGGTAAAAAAATATCTTACGTTATGACGAAACTGACCACGGTGCTTGTTGTGGTTGTGGCATTAGGGATAGCATTATTTGGTAATGATAGCGTCTTTAGCTTAGTGATCATCGCCTGGTCAGCACTAGGGTCAGCATTTGCTCCATTGCTTACCGTGTATGCTCTTGGCGGTAAGCCATCAGAAAAAATGGCCCTCACCATGATGTTTAGCGGACTGGGCACCATGCTCCTTTGGCGCTATTTGGGTCTGAGTGATATTGTCTACGAGGTGGCGCCGGGGATTCTTGCGGGGTTATTGCCTTATATTATTTTAAGACTCCGGACGAGATAATCGCTAATGCGCTAAATATATAACTCAAGGCAGGAGAGGATGTAAAGGACAGCTTTGGCAGCGGTAGTCAGTACCCGGCACATAAAGCAGGTTCGAATATTAAATCCTCAAATCTTCTCTAAACTATAGTGGTCTTTCCCGTGCAACGTACTCATGCGATGCGGAGATATTTATTTTCGACGATGCTTTGAGTTGGTCTTTAGATCATCTTCATTAAGACTCCACCCGCGGCTTTACTCTAATTTTTCTTGGTTTTCAGTATACCCTTATGGGGTATATGTATACAATGTAACCAAGGTAGAAATAAGTATAACGATAAGGAGTGAGCGTGCACCCATCACACAAAGAGCATGTGGGGAAACTAAACCGGGTTTCTGGTCAGGTAGAGGCGATTAAGCGGATGATTAATGACGGTAAGTACTGCGTCGACATAATGACTCAAATGCGTGCGGCGCGACGTGCATTAAAAGCGATAGAGCTTGCGGTGCTTAAAACGCACATGAATTCCTGTCTCACTCAAGCATCGAGTCATGGCGTGAATGAACAATCGAGAAAAATAGAAGAGATTGTTAAATTACTCAAAAAGTATGAGTGAGGCTCAAGTACAAGAGGCGCACGATGATTGAGATAAATAAAACATTGGAGGTGAGTCGTTTGGTCTTAATATCAAAGGATGAAAGAGCGCTTAGGTCGATCGATCTAATGTTGAAGCTGTCGTTTTTTGTTGTGTTCTTATTCTTATTCTTGGTTTACAGCCCATTTGTATTTGCAGACGAATCTCGTGCTATCAATGATCAAACTAAATTGCAAGCTCTTGATGTGGAGGAGATAAATGGCATTTCGACGTCAAGTGCTTTTGATGATTACGATGCTTACAGGCCTGCAGCGAAAATTGAATGGCGTACTGCAAATGATTCTGTTCAAGCCATTGGTGGGTGGAAAGCATATGCCCGAGATATTTATCGGTATAAGAAGTCGAAGCAAGTTCTTCCTGACAACTAAGGATCTCGAGGTGTTAATTAAAAACGTATTTTTCGGATTTGCGGCGACACTAATTATTAGTGGTTGCTCGACATTAAATTCTGATGAACAACTCAAAAAACTAGGTCAAGAAGTCACTACTTATTCTGAGATTGAGGCAGCCATATCAATTGATCCAGGTGTGGATTCGAGTCACGATTTGATCGTAGATGAGATTCTCCAGCATTCGGTCAATTTAGTTGAAGTACAAAAAATCGCCTTATTAAACAGCAATGAACTGAAGGCTCTTGTTGCTGCGGCGCTATCAGATATGGCGAGTGCTGAACAAGGAGGACGTATGTCCAATCCTAGGTTTGCGTTTGAGAGACTCTCATCGCCTAACGAATTGGAGCTAACTAGAGTATTGACCTTAGGGATCTTTGATTTGCTAACGCTTCCAAAGAGAAAATCTCTCGCAGATGCTCAAGTCAATTTGATTCAGTTAAGTATGACCTCTGCAGTTATTAAGCATCTAACAGAAACGAAGGTGGCTTGGGTGCGAGCGGTCGCGGCCGAAGAGTCACGAGAGTACGCAAAGAAGTCGATGAGCAGTGCAGCTGCAAGCGCAGAGTTAGCAAAGCGAATGGAGCGGGTTGGAAATTTCAATAAGCTTGAACGTGCGAGGGAGCAGATCTATTATGCGAACTCGGCGACCAAGCATGCGTTGGCCAGGCATGAGGCGTCCATGGCCCGAGAAAATTTAGCGCGTCTTTTGGGTTTAAATAGTAGTCAGCAGCGCAATTTGAAATTGCCGCGAAGATTGCCAGAATTACCGGATACTATTGTGGGGGTAGAAACGCTTGAGCAGGCCGTAAATCAAAGTCGAATTGACATCAGACTAGCTAAAAATGAGGTGTTGATGTTGGGCGAGGCCCAAGGCCTGGAATTTTTAACAAGTTTCACTGATGTTGAAATGTCTTTAATTGATCAAACTAAGCTTGGAGGCGAGCGTTCTACTTCAGATGGTTTTGAATTAGAGATCGTGTTACCTGTTTTCGATTGGGGAGATCAAAAGCGAGAGGTCATGAGTCAACGTACTCGCTCCGCCGTTTTTCGATATCAACATGTGGCTCAAAGTGCGGTGATAGAGCTGCGACAATCATACGAGACGTACCTGACATCTTATGATGTTGCAAAACATTACAGGGATGAAATTGTGCCTCTTCAAAAATTGATTTCTGAGGAAAATTTGTTGCGATATAACGTTATGATCATTGGTGTTTTCGAACTTTTAGCCGACTCGCGGGAGCAAATATCGGCTGTTCTAGGGGCAATAGAGAGTAAGCGAAAATTTTGGATTTCTCATGTGGCTCTTGATGCATCTTTGATTGGAAACCCAATGAGCTTGGCCTCGAATGAAATACAAAAAAAACAAGTGAGTGAAAATCAAGGGCATTAGAAATGGACAATCGTAGAAGAAAATTCCTGACTGCAGCGGGAGGTGTTGTTGCCGCGAGCACCGTTGCTCGAAGTGCTCTTGCAGCATTGCCTGAGATTGTCACTCAGGATAGGGCTGACACCGTCGTTTCATCGCCAGAGCACGATGTTCATTACACACCTGTTACTACGCTGAATGGTTGGACTTTGCCGTGGAGATTAAACGAGGGCGTGAAAGAATTCCATCTCGTTGCGGAACCTGTGGTTAGAGAGCTTTCCCATGGGTTTATAGCCCACTTATGGGGATATAACGGTCAGAGTCCCGGACCCACCATCGAGGTGGTTGAGGGAGATCAAGTCCGAATTTTTGTTACAAATCGATTGCCTGAACGTACGAGTGTCCATTGGCATGGACAACGCTTACCTAATGGTATGGATGGTGTAAGTGGCTTGAATCAGAAAGCTATCGAGCCAGGACAAACGTTCATGTACGAATTTACTGCCAAGCGCGCGGGTACTTTTATGTATCATCCTCATTCGGATGAAATGACCCAAATGGCCATGGGTATGATGGGGTGTTGGGTCACGCACCCAAAGAGTACAAGCGAAGCCATAGGGTCGGTAGATCGGGATTTCTGCTTCTTACTAAACGCTTATGACATTGAGCCAGGCAGCTATACTCCTCGAATCATGACCATGGCGGATTTCAATATATGGACGTGGAACAGTAGAGTGTTCCCCGGAATAGATTCATTGAATGTTCGGTTGAATGACCGAGTTCGTATTCGCATTGGGAATTTAACCATGACGAACCACCCAATACATTTACACGGGCATGAGTTTGAGGTTACTGGTACCGATGGCGGGGCGACACCACCTCAATCGAGATGGCCTGAGGTGACCTTGGATATTGCAGTAGGTCAAATGCGTCAAATTGAATTTACGGCGAATGAGCTTGGCGATTGGGCTTTTCATTGCCATAAAAGTCATCACACAATGAATGCGATGGGACATGATGTTCCTACTTTGATTGGCGTTGATCATCGAGGAGTGGGGGAGAAAATCAGTGACGTGATTCCAGACTACATGGTGATGGGAGAACGAGGTATGGCTGACATGAGCGAGATGGAAATGCCGCTTCCGGAGAACACAATCCCAATGATGGCGGGTCAGGGACCTTACGGTTCCGTTGAAATGGGAGGTATGTTCAGTGTGCTCAAGGTCAGAGAGGATCAGCCCCATAACGATTATTCTGACCCTGGTTGGTATCAGCAGCCCAAAGGTACGCAGGCCCGTCCCGTCGACGAGCCAAGTCCTACAGCGATACGAACTGACCAAGCAGGTGACTCGCTAATGTCGCGCTCCCAAGAGAATAAGGGAGCTATTGAAGTTCAAGTTAGAAAACCGGGAAAACACAATCACTCTTAAGCTTAGGACGAAAAATGAGCAAATGTACAGGAAATATTTTAATAGGGCTGATGATGTCACTCAGTTTTATTGCCACGCCGTATGCGGGGCATCATGAGACTGGAGGCGGGGGGCATGATACAACGCACGATCAAACAACTGATGCAGCATGCGTTGATACTGATTCATGTCCAATGTCGCATGGGATTGTCATCAGTATTAACAAAGAACTTCAGAAGATAACGTTAAAGCATGGGGAAATCGCGAATATTGAGATGCCGCCAATGACTATGGTTTTTAATGTGTCAGACCCACAAATGCTCGATATGCTTGAGATAGATGACCACGTGATGTTTCACGTCGAGTCAATCAATGGAGCATTTATGATTAAAAAAATGCGTAAGGATATGCATTAGCATCTCAAAATTATCATACGTATGTGACTTATCATTGTTGGACCATCATCAATGGCTCGCTGATCGATAATCATGGTTATAGAATATTGTTTGTTTGTGGTTTTAATTGAAAGGATAGGATATGAAAAATTCGAAGGATTACTTGAGTGAAGCCAATAGCGTAGTTGATCGCGTAACCATCGCAGAAGGAATTGCCTTACACACAAAAAAGGAAGCGCTTTTTATTGATGTTCGTGACTCCTCGGCGATAGCAGCCTCAGGAACAATTTCTGGTGCAATAAGGATCCCCCGTGGCTTCATTGAATTCGCAGCAGACTCTGATAGCCCGTTCTATAACTCGGCGCTAAGTAAAGACGCTGCGATCATTCTTGTTTGCGGTGCTGGTGGGCAGGCTGCGCTTGCGGGAAAAACACTCAAAGAAATGGGGTATCAAAAAGTGAGGAATATTGGTGGATTTCCTGATTGGCGTGATGCCGGTGGAGAAACTGAGTCAGCCTAACGAACGGGTATTTTTTTCAATACCCGTTTGCATCAGAGTTGAGGCGGCATTGATTATGTGGCGCTAAATACGGGACGACATGTTTTTTTGGGCAGAACCGCTAAGCGACTCACATTATGACGTTGATTAACACTCCCTTGGTTTAGATTGTTGTCGAATTAAACCGAAAGTCTTGGCTTATATCTAGAGATTAATAATGAACATTCTACTTTCCTCAATAGTTGGACTTGCTTGTGCTTATTTCACTTCCGCGGCGTTGGCTGCTAGTCCTGTGGGGTTGTGGAAAACGATCGACGATGAGACAGGTAACGAACGATCGCTCATACGAATTATTGCTATGGGCGAATCAATCGAAGGCACCGTTGAGAATATTATTTTATTTCCCGGCGATGATCCTGAACAGTTGTGTCGAGATTGTGAGGGGTCACTTAAGGACCAACCTGTTATCGGCATGAGAATCATGTGGGGTCTCCAAGGTGATGGGGCATCTTGGAAGGAAGGTTACATTATGGATCCAAATAACGGCAAGACGTATCGATGCAAGTTGACCGTTGAGGACGATGATCAATCCATGCGTGTTCGCGGTTATAGTGGATTTTCGTTATTAGGCCGTACTCAGATTTGGTACCGAGTTAAATAGAGTAAAGCCCGTATCCGCGCGTAATTGAAATTTTTTAAATGTATCAAATTGTTTTTTATGCCATTCAATACTCAGCTAACTACGTGAGTTAGCTGAGTATGAGCGGAACGTATATTACTTCAACATAAATGTGCCGCCACCTTCTCCCCAACCATTGTTGTTAACCCAAGTCAGGGAGCCGTGGGCACCCTCGAACCGACCGCTCCCGCCCTTGACGTCACCCGCGCAATTACCGTTAGCGTCGCAGTCCCAAGATAGAACCCAATGATCTCCTGTTGCTGGCTCTCTCATGTTGCAAGCGCCGCCCCCACCAGTGGATGCGTCCCAATGACCGGGGCAAGTAAAATTTGTAAGAATAATATCGCCGGAGTCTAGAGTCATTTTGTTGGTCCCGCGAAAAACCCCGACCATTCTCATGAAATCACCTTGCGAAACCGCCACCAGGTCGACCCAATCTCCGCCGTACGTCATGGTTGCGGTATGATGTCCTGCAACGGCAGGCGTTCCTATTAGCCCAAATGCTAAGCATAAGGCAGTAATAAATAGTTTCACCTTGTTCTCCTTGTAAGTTTATTTGTCTTAACATGAAAAATAAAAAACATGTTGATGTATATATAACACACAACTTGGTATTTTGTATTAAAAATCATTAAGGATCCATAAATCTTCAGGTGAATAAATCCTTGTTAAGCCAATAAAAATTCAGGCAATATCTTCGAATTCTAAAAGGTTGAGTTAATGGAAGCATTTGGATTTCAAATTGAGGTGAAAAGGACAGGTCGTAAGAAATCCGCGTCAATTTCCATTAGTGGCAATCTTGTGAAAATTACCGTCCCAAAGTCCTTATCAGATGACTCTGTCAGAGACTTAATCCACCTGCGCGCCCCATGGATTAAGAGGAAATTTAAAGAGCAGTCACTGAGGCCTATATCCAAGGCGAAGGAATATGTCAGTGGTGAGATATATCTTTATTTGGGGAGTGAATATCATCTCA
>Ga0075118_10000059_pt1 | contig 112266 bp, 103 predicted proteins | sample AntAceMetag02UKE_FD_69794 | JGI IMG/M metagenome (GOLD analysis project Ga0075118, IMG submission 69794) | Saline lake microbial communities from Ace Lake, Antarctica - Antarctic Ace Lake Metagenome 02UKE | ecosystem: Environmental > Aquatic > Non-marine Saline and Alkaline > Saline | place...
CCTTATTCGGCATCGACCCAGGCAACGGCTATGGCTCCTGGCTCAGTGACCGCATCGAAGGGGCGATCATCGATGTCTGGACCGACCACGGCCACTATCCACACCTGGTCGAACCGCAACGTTTCGTGGACACCGTCGAGCGCTTCTGGTCGAACATTTAACGCCGGAGTAGGTTGCCGCGCGCGACGGCATCCCTGCCGGCCTCGGTGTCGACTTCACCCGGGCCCCGGGAGGTCAGTGACCTCGATGCTGGCAACTCTGAACCGCCCTGCCCTCTCTGTGGCAACAAGCTTGAGAGCGAGTCCGTCCCCGAGGACCACTGGCTCGACCGCGCAACGTGTACGCCACGTCGTTTCGAAATTGATTAGGCATCAACGAACTCGGGTGAGCGATTCTCGAAGCTGGCCATCACGGACTCGATCTGGTTCGGCGTTCCGATCTGCGTCTGGATCAAACGACGCTCTTCGGCGAACTGCTCGGCTGCGCCGTCAACTGCCATGTTGTTGATCAGTTCCTTGGAGGCGCGCACTGCACTGGGGCTGATCCCGGCAATCTCGGCTGCGAGCGCCATTGCGTCGTCGTACGGCGTCTCGGTCAAGTGTGTGACCAAGCCCATTTCGTAGGCTTCGGTGCCCGAGAAAACTCGCGCTGTAAACGTGAGTTCCTTGGCGATGTCGGGGCGAAGAAGTTTACCGAGCATGAAGGTGCCGGTCATGTCGGGCACCAGGCCCCAGTAGGTCTCTCGGACCGACATCTTGGTCTCAGGATGGACGAAACGAATGTCGGTACCGAGCGCCAACTGGATACCTCCACCGAGTGCGTGCCCGTGGACAGCCGAAATGACTGGCATCGGCAACTCTTGCCAGACCCAGCAGATCTGCTGCGCCAGGTGAGTGATTCGGCCGTCATCGATGTCGCCGGCGTTGGTTTGCTCTTCTCCTTCGGCTGGCGGCGCTCCGGCCAACTGCTGCATCGAGCCCATGTCGAGGCCGGCGCAGAACGACTTACCCTCGCCAGAGAGCACGACGCACCGAACACCTGGTTCGGTCTTCAGGCGCTCGCCCGCTGCAGCGATTGCGCGGAACATCTCGCTGTCGAGTGCATTGCGCTTGTCGGCACGGGTGAGACGCACATCGGCAATGCCGTTGTCGATAGTGATGGAGACGCGATCTGACATACCTCCATTGTCGCACCGTGGCACGATCAAAAACGAAGCCCGATGGATATCAAGGTTCCGTCAGGTTGTGCCGATGACGACACCATGAGCGAGCAGTCAATGGACTCCTACGGCCGAGCCGGCGCCCCCAAAGTCCCCAACGGTGCACCAGTTGACATCCCGCCGCCACCGGCGGCGACTCCATTGGTCGCACCCAGCCTGGCGCCGTTGGCACCTGCCAGCCCGGAGGCAATGTTCGGCACGCCCACGCTCCCGCCGGCCGGCATACCAAGAACGGCAGACTCCGCGCCTCCTCTCAGTCATCTCGGGCTTCCCGCAGACGCATTTGCCAATGTGCCCCGGGAGATCCCTGAGTGGAAGCGACGACAGAATTCGAAGAGCCGCAAATTCTCCAAGCGGCTGATCCAGTTCGCCGTGTTGGGAGCGCTCGGCGTTGGAGGCTGGTTCGTGTACCAGACCCAGCTCACATTGGAAGACGACACTGATGACACGACGTCGGATGCGGTGGCGGCCGAGAGTGGCCAACTGGCCATCTTCGAAGCAGCACAGGACACGGTTGACGCCATCAACGACAACGCCAGCGAGGACGAACTGATTGCCAAGCTCATCCCGGTGGCGAACGGCCCCTTCGAACCGAACTCCGACGCTGTCATCACCAGTGGCGACATCATCGGCGACGGCTTCGTCTCGGCAGCCGAAGCTCAGAGCTGGACCTTCCGTTGGGCATTCCCCAATGACACCATGATCATGGCCGTGAACAGCAGCACCGGAGATTTCGATGCCAACTTCGTGTCACTCAATGACGTTCGTTTCGTGGGCGGTCAATTCTTCGAGTCGATCGACGATGGCGCAACCTGGAATGTGGCCCAGGCTGAGCCTGATCAGTTGATGGTGGCCAGCTACGCCGCCTCGCTGGTGACCTTCGAGACCGCACTCCCCACCAGCATCCGCGACTTCATCATCCTGTCAAAGAGCAATGACACAGCTGCTGGGCAGTTCCTCATCGACGATGTCGCCCTCTTCGAACAGAACCCCGAGGCTCGCACGGCCTGGCTCACGGCCTGGGGAATCGACGCGACGATTGCTCCGTTGCCGAACGTCGGTTTCACCGACAAAATGCCCGAAACGGCCGGTGCCGGACAGATCCTCGTCAGTATCGTCGGAAGTCCCGATGGGATCGGAACCCGGCTCGCCGTGTCGGTGCCCAACGCTGGCACGTCGACCTATTTCCTCGTTGATGCATCCGATTCGCCTCGCGCGATTTTGGTTCCGCAGGTCGGCTGATCTAACGCTTCCAGCGAACGAGGTCGCGATCGATTTCAGCGAGAGAACAAACACCGCTGAGCGCCATCGTGCGCTCCATCCCCGACCGTATGAAGTCGAGCATGTGCTCAACACCGCGTTGGCCACCGGCGGCGAGTGCGTAAAAGTACGGTCGACCAATCGAAACGGCGTCAGCGCCGAGTGCCAGCGCCTTGACGATGTCACTCCCCCGTCGCACACCACCGTCACAAATGATGGTCCCGGCATCACCGATCTCTTGGCGGACAGGCTCGACGAGCGTGATCGGTGCCGGAGCATCATCGAGTTGACGGCCACCGTGGTTCGACAACCCGATCCCTTCGACGCCTGCCGCGACCGCCTGCTTCGCGTCGGCGACGGTCTGGATGCCCTTCAGCACGATCGGGCCGTCCCATACGGAACGCAGCCAGTCGATGTCGTTCCACGACAGTGCCTGATCAAACTGTCGGGCGACATGGTCAGCAAGCGACACCGCCGTGCTGCCGTCTTCATCGTTCTTGCCAATGACGTTGGCGAACGTGATCGGCTCGTTTCGGAGGAAGTCGAGCGTCCACGACGGATGGATTGCTCCGTCGATCAACGTGCCGAGGCCAATCTTCGGCGGCAACGTCATGCCGCGGCGAACGTCACGTTCACGCCGACCAAGTACTGCCGTGTCAACGGTCAACCAGATCGCTGTGAACCCGGACTCCTTTGCCCGGCCGATCAGATCCCTGACGAGGCCTCGGTCCTTCCACGTGTACACCTGGAACCACTTCTCGCCGTCGCTGACTGCTGCGACCTCTTCGATCGAACGCGTCCCCATGGTCGAGAGTGACCACGGAATACCGGCGCCGGCCGCTGCACGAGCGACGGCGAGTTCGCCTTGGGAGTGAGCGATGCGAGTGAATCCTGTTGGCGCCAAGATGAGCGGCATCGACGATGGCCGGCCAAAGATCGTCGTCGACGTATCAATGTTGCTCACGTCGCGAAGGACGCGAGGTTTGAACTCGATGTCACCGAATGTCGACGTGTTGCTGGCCAACGTGCGCTCGTCCTCGGCCCCGCCGTCGATGTAATCGAAGACACCGAACGGCAGACGCCGCTTGGCGATCTTGCGATAATCGTCGATGCATGCAGCCTTCTTCAAACGGCGTTCGACCGGGTCGAGCGTGATCGAATCAAACTGAACGACTGACCGGAATGTCTTGATCATGCCCATGTCTGGGATCGTAGGCGCGAGGCGCGAGGCGCGCCGCGGACTCAGGCCCGGTTGCCTGGCATGTTCGCCGAGAGGTAGCGGATCAAGTCATCGGGGTTTCGTGACTGCATCATGAGCTCACCGGGGCCGGTGAAGCTGAACACGAGACCCTCGCCGCTTTTGAGCGACTTCATCTTCGACTCGTTGGCCTTCTTCAGTTCCATGGTGACGCTCTCCGCGAAGGCAACCATGTGGTTCGTGTCGACGATCACGGTTTGGCCCGCCTCGAGATGGAAGCGATCGAGTGCACCGTACGTCGAGAGCACGAGCTTGCCCTGACCAGTCGCCCGGAGAAGAAATGCACCCTCACCGCCGAACATCGACTTCAGCCCACCGAACTTGGTGTCGATGTCGACGCCCTGTTCGGCGCACAGGAACGAGCCCTTCTGAATCAACATCGGAGAACCTTCGACGAGGTCGACCACGGTGACATCGCCCGGGAGTGACGGCGCTACGTCGATCCAGCCGCCGCTCGGACCAGCAGTAGCTGTTGTCATGAACAACGACTCGCCACCCAGCATGCTGCGCTTCAGGCCCTTTTTGAGGCCACCTTCGATCTTGGCGTCGACGTTGATATCAGCGGACATGGCCATCATTGCGCCGGTCTCAAGCCGCAGCGACTCGTTCGGACCGAGCAATGTGCGTGCAACGGAAAAAGAGGGATTGTGGCGTGTCTGGATGTCCATGGAGGAAAAGCTAGTGCAGAAGCCAGAGGCCAGTGGGCGTGGGCGTGGGCCCCCGAGCCGCAGGCGATTCGGGCGCAGCCCGAGCACTCCGGGGCGACGCAGTCGCCGTCGACGTCAGTCGACCAGGCGCAAGCCTGACGGAGTCATGCTGGGCTCCGCCTGTGGCAGATCGACAACGAACTCGGTGCGGTGCGCCGGGAAGAGATGCTCACTGACGAGGATCGCCTCGCCCTGGCGGTTGGTCGTGACGCGCTGGCAGCGCAGGAGCGGCGATCCAACCGGAATACCGAGCAGCTTGGCATCGGCAGGCTCGGCCGAATCGGCACCAATGGTCTGGGTCGCACCGCGGAACTCGATGTCGAGGAGTTCATAGAACGGCCGCTGCTCCACATCTTGGCGCGACAGGTTTGCGCCGAGGTCGGCTGGACACCACACCGTGACGATGGCGAAGGGCTCGCCGTCGGCCAGGTTGACGCGCTTGACGCGCAACACCTGGTCAGTCTTCAAGAACTTGCGGACTCGCGCCGGAGCTTGCTCGAATGCGAACTCGCTCACCTTGCGTTCGCTGATTTTCCCAACACCCTCGACTTGCGACTCGATGGTTCCGAGTGACTCGAGGCGCTGGCGGACGGGTTCGATGGCGACAAACCACCCGAATCCTTGTCGGGCTGCGATCAGCCCGTCTTCGCGAACAAGTTCCAGTGCTCGACGCACCGTGACACGTGACGCCTCGAACTCCTTCGACATCTCGGATTCGGACGGGAGCATCGAGCCAGGGGGTGCAACTTTGGCCCGCTCACGAAGTTCCACGGCGATCTCCTGGTATCGAATTCGGCGCGCCATCAGTTCGTCCCATCGCCATCGACCTGGACCAGTTCGATTCGGTTCCCGAACGGGTCATCGACGTGGCAATACGTCAGCCCTTCGATGTCGACCCAAGAGGGCGATGACGTCGAGTTGTCACTCATGACTGCACCCTACGACCACTGAATGACCACCGACACTCACTTGTCTACAACTTGTCTGCTATGGTCGATCGTATGGCTTCCGTGAGTGCAACCACCCCTATCGAACTGGTCGAGCGTGTCTACGCCGCTCTGGCGGGCAACGTCCAGATCGGACGCGACCGTCTGCAGCGTCCGCTCACACTGACGGAGAAGATTCTCATCAACCACCTCGCTGACCCGGAAAACCAAGAACTCGAGCGCGGCGACAGCTACGCCGACTTCCATCCCGACCGAGTCGCTATGCAGGACGCGACAGCCCAGATGGCGCTCCTCCAGTTCATGACCGCCGGGCTTCCCGAAGTCGCCGTGCCGTCGACTGTGCACTGCGACCACCTCATCCAGGCCAAGGTTGGCGCCAAGATCGACCTCGGTGTCGCCGTCGACACCAACGCTGAGGTGTACGACTTTCTGAAGTCGGTCAGCGCCAACTACGGCATCGGCTTCTGGGGCCCAGGCTCGGGCATCATCCATCAGGTCGTCCTCGAGAACTATGCGTTCCCCGGCGGCATGATGATCGGTACCGACAGTCACACCCCGAACGCCGGCGGCCTCGGCATGGTCGCCATCGGTGTGGGCGGCGCTGACGCAGTCGACGTCATGACTGGCTTTGCGTGGAACGTCAAATGGCCAAAGGTCATCGGGGTCAAGCTCACGGGAACGCTCTCCGACTGGAGTAGCCCGAAGGACGTCATCCTCGAAGTTGCTCGTCAGCTCACCGTCAAGGGTGGCACAGGCGCCATCGTCGAATACTTCGGCCCCGGCGCCGACTCGATCTCCGCCACCGGCAAAGGCACGATCTGCAATATGGGTGCCGAGATCGGCGCCACGACCTCCTTGTTCGGCTACGACGCCAACATGGGTGAGTACCTCAAGGCCACTGGACGTGCCGCGATCGCTGATGCCGCCGACAAGGTCATTGACCACCTCCGTGCCGACGACGGTGCCCTCTACGACCAGATCATCGAGATCAACCTCGACGACCTCAGGCCGCTGATTAACGGCCCCCACACCCCCGACCTTGCACACAAGGTCGGGGCCGGCGTCGGCGAGGCCGCCCGTGCCAATGATTGGCCGCTCGTGCCGTCAGCTGCACTGATTGGTTCATGCACCAACTCCTCGTACGAAGACATCACTCGCGCCGCATCGATTGCACGCCAGGCCGCGGCACGGGGCCTCATGACCAAGATCGACTTGATGATCACGCCGGGCTCCGAACAGACCCGAGCCACCATCGAGCGAGACGGCCTCCTGGCCGACCTCGAAGCCATCGGTGCCACCGTCTTGGCCAACGCCTGCGGCCCGTGCATCGGCCAGTGGAGCCGCCCAGAGTCGATTCTCAACCAGTCCAACACGATTGTCACCTCGTACAACCGCAACTTCCCGAAGCGCAACGATGGCTCGGCAAACACGCTGGCCTTCGTCACCTCGCCCGACACGGTGATGGCCATTGCACTGGCGGGTCGCCTCGACTTCGATCCGACCACCGACACGATCACCGCCCCCGACGGCACCGAGGTCAAACTCAACGCTCCGGTTGGCCAGGTCCTGCCGGACGCCGGCTACGACCCGGGCGAAGACACGTTCACCGCTCCCCCGGAAGATGGCCACGACATCCCGATTGCAGTGAGCCCCACGTCCGATCGTCTGCAACTTCTTCAGCCATTCGAACCTGTTTCGCTCGATCGCTACAACGGCCTCCCGGTCCTCGTCAAGGCCAAGGGCAAGTTCACCACCGACCACATCTCGATGGCGGGCCCATGGCTCAAGTACCGCGGCCACCTCGAGAACATCTCGGGCAACCTCTACCTCGGTGCCGTCAATGCATACGCACAAGAAAGCGGCGCGCCCTACGAGGTCGGGTTCGGCAAGAACCAACTCACGGGCGAAACGCAGCGTTTCCCAGAGATCGCCAAGGAGTACCACGAGGCCGATCAGGCGTGGATTGTTATTGGTGACGAGAACATGGGCGAAGGCTCGAGCCGTGAGCACGCAGCCATGGAACCCCGCTTCCGGATGGGTCTCGTTGCCATTGCGCGTAGCTTCGCTCGCATCCACGAGACCAACCTGAAGAAGCAGGGCATGGTCCCACTGACGTTTGCTGATCCCGCCGACTACGACAAGATTGGCGAAGACGATCGCATCAACGTGATCTCGCTGCCGCCGGTCCCTGGCGAGAGGGTGCAGTGCGAGATCGTCAAGCCTGACGGTTCGATCGTGCCGTTCGAATGCGAGCACACGTTCAGCCCCGAGCAGGTCGAGTGGTTCAAGGCCGGTTCGGCACTCAACATCATCCGCCAGAAGTCGAAGGGCTGATCCTGCCAGTGACCGGACACGACCGAGCAGTCGGCGTGATCTGGTCGATCGGCGTCATCGTGCTCGTCGCATCGATGATCGCCGGGGCCGTTCAGGTCTTCAATGACTTCAGTGGCGAGATGGCCTTCCGTTGGATCATGGCGCTGTTCTTCCTTGGCGGATCACTCGCCTGGCTGACCGCGTCCTACCAGAGCGCACTGCGCCGCTTCTTCAAACGCTGAGGCGGGACGCCCCGACACACTTCCATCCGCCTCATGGTCACCCTGACCGTGCTCACTGCATTGTCAATCGTGCTCGGTTCGTTCGGCGTTGGCATGTTGGTCAGTTCGATCGTCGTGACGAGACGGAGCGGAATGCGCCACGGCGTGAACATTGCGATCTTCGTTGGTCGTCGAGCGTTCTTGCGCCGCAACTTGGTGCGCAGGTCACGATGCGCGTCGTCGGGGTGTTCACCATGCGTGTGACGATGACCCTGACCTTCCGACGTTCGATCGTCGATTTGCGCTGACGCTCGAGAGCCCGATCAGGCGCGACCAGAACGATCGGTCAAGCACTCCGGACAGTTGCGCCCCTCAGGTGTTCCGGGATGGTGTTCCGGAATGGTGTTCAGCTCGTTCGGTGGAGGTCGTGTCCGTCGAACCAGTAGCAATACCGGTGCCGTGCAGCGGGGCCCGGCGGGATCGTCAGAGCTGCTTCGCCAAATTCGATTGTTTCGCCGACCTGTTCCCACAGAACGTCGACGTTCAACGGCTGTTCGGCATGCGGTCCAGATTGCGGTTCACATGGTGGTTCACATGGTGGTTCACATGGTGGTTCACATGGTGGTTCAGATGGTGGTTCAGATGGTCGTTCACATGGTGGTTCACATGGTGGTTCAGATGGTGGTTCAGATGGTCGTGATTCGGCCCAGTCGGGTTCGCGGGCGCCGACGGGCAGAACGGTGGTGCCGTCGGGTCTGATCAGGAAGATCCGGCCACTACTGGCACGTCGACTTCGAATCTTGTTCGCGTGTTTCCACCGGTCGTGGGATCCGCAGAGTGGCATCGCGTTGGCCTGATCGGTTGAGCCACCATCGCTGGCCCATTCTCTGCGGTGATCAACGTCGCACAAGGTCGCCGGAATGTCGCAGCCGCGGTGGGTGCAGGTGGTGACCAACAGCTGGGCGGCTTCTCGGGCTTTTGCGGTGAACAATCGCTGCGTGCGGCACTGCGGGCTGGACCGACGTTCCGGTCGTGGTTTCGCACCGATGCTTCGACAGGTCTGCTGCCGCGGCCTCGAACACATCGTCGGGGAGCCCGAAGATGTTCGGCGAGTCGACAAGGCCGTGAGCGAACATTGCGTGCCCGGCCGAGACGTGGTCGAACAGGATGTTGACCAGTGGGTCGGGTGTGGTGCCATCGGCCGGAACAGTCGCCCATGCCAGGAAGATCTGATGCAGTGCATCGAACTTGCGCTGCACGATGGTCCGTGGGAGTGGATGGTTGAGTGCGTCGTCGCCGTGGTCTGCACGCCGTGCTGCACAGTCGCATTCGAACTCGGCTTGCACCGCCAGTTCGAAGATCTTGGCCATCTCGGCAGCAGCTTGCGGGCACCCACCGGAGGCATGCACCGTGACAACTCCGCTGTCGTCACGGACGCTTGCTGTGCGGTGGTCTTCGTGGAACTTTTGTGTATCGAACGCACCATCGGGGTCAGCGCGGTCGATGAAGCGATCGATCACTTTGTCGAACTGGCTGTACTCGAGCTGCTCAGCCTGCTCCAGCAGGATCGGCACGAAGTCGGCGAACTGATCACCGGCACGGGGATGCGATGCTGCCGTGGAGAGCCGATCGATCTGGTCGATGCCGATCTGGCCGGACAGCAGTGCGTCGCCGACTGCCTCATGATGGTTGACCAGGTCGGCGCGGCGGCGGATTCTGTTCGCCTGCGCACCCGAACAGTTCAGCGTTCCCTTGAGGTAGGTCCGGATCGACCGGTGGCCGCCGACACGAAACGAACCGCGAGCCGACAACGTCGTCAACTCCCCGATTAGCTCTGCGAACATAGGTACAACTCTCCCCTCCGTCGGTCGACCTTTCTATCCGTCTACCAGGTGCGATACTCCTACAGGTGGGCCCAGCGACAGACCCGTCAGAGGCCCCTGTCGAGCGCGCGCTACCGGGTCGAACACCACCACAAGGGGCCAATCGACACACCTCCAATTCGACGTCTTGGTGACCTGGTTACGGGCCACTCCGCGCGCTGTGCTGGAAGAGAAATTCTCAAGAAATTTGAGTGTCTCGTCGAAGAGACGCCTTCTGCATCAGATGACTGCGATCGGGGTGTCACGCCCCGCCGGGTGGCGGCAATCCAACCAATCAGGCGCGGCGGCTGGATTCAACGTCGTTGAGGTTGAGGTGGTTGCGCATGTACTGGTTGAGCGCGTTGCTCTGGGGCACGTAGTCCCACGCTTCGAACCGACCCTGGCGCAACGCTCGGTCGACTGTCGCCCGCGCCACTTGGTTGGCCCGAACTGCCGCGTCAATCGCAGCCGCGTCCCAACGCTCAGCCACTTCTGCTTCGAACGCTGCAGCGACGTCGGCATGTTCGGGGTCGGCTGCCAGATTCCTCAACTCGGCCGGATCCACAGCCACATTAAAGAGTTGCGGCGGGTCAGCACGCGACGACACGTACTTCCAATCGCCTCGGCGGATCATGAAGATCGGCGCCACCGCACCCTCACCGAGGTACTCCCCCACGACGGTCTTGTCGACGCCACCATCGAGCACGCTGCAGCCGTCCATCGTCGCTGGCACCTCGACACCTGCGAGGTCGAGCATGGTCGGGGCAATGTCGAGCAGGCCGACGTGCTCGTCGATCCGCTCGCCGCCAGCCACGCCGGGCCGGCGGACAATCAGCGGGATCCGGGCGCTGTGCTCGAAGAAGCTCATCTTGTACCAGAGGCCACGCTCGCCGAGCATGTCGCCGTGATCACCCGTGAAAATCACGACTGTGTTGTCGGCCATGCCATGCCGGTCGAGCGTGTCAAGCATCTCACCGATGTGGTGATCGACGAAGCTGATGTTGGCCAAGTACGCGTGACGGGCGTTGCGAATCTGGCCGTCGCTGATCTCGGTGTTGTCAGCCCCGATCACCTGGCGGAGGCGTCGGCTATGCGGGTCGTTCGCGTCGTCGGCGATGGGGTCGACCGACGGCATCGGAATGGCATCATGATCGTAGAGATCCCAGAACTGCTGACGAGCGATGTACGGATCGTGCGGGTGTGTGAACGATGCCGTCATCATCCACGGGCGATCATCGGCAGTCCGTGCCAAATCGCGCAACTTACGGATGCTGTGATGAGCAACGTCATCGTCGTAGTCGAGCTGGTTCGACGCGTCAGCAATGCCAGCGTGCAGCACCGAATCCATGTTGTGAAACCACCAATCGAAACGGCCGTCCGGGTCGCCCCAGTTCGGCGTCCACCCGAAGTCGGCCGGATAGATATCGGTGGTGAGGCGCTCTTCATAGCCGTGCAGTTGGTCGGCGCCAACGAAGTGCATCTTGCCGACAAGCGACGTTTGGTAGCCAGCAGACCGCAAGTAATGAGCGAAGGTCGGAATGCTCGACGTGAACTCCGATGCGTTGTCGTACGCACCGATTCTGCTGTTCAGCTGGCCGCTCATCATCGCGAAGCGAGCAGGCGCACACAGTGGGCTATTGCTGTACGCACTCGTGAACGTCGTTCCCTCGACAGCAAGCCGATCGATGTTCGGCGTGATCGCCGGGCCACCGTGAATCGACAGGAACGGCGCCGACAACTGATCGGCCATGATCAGCAAAATGTTCGGCTGCTGTCGCGTCGAAGAAGTCGCCGGCCCTGCCGCCGGCTCGGTCATCGACGCCCGCCTTCGACGGCTGCGCCGCGGTACACCTCGGTGTGGTCTGGAGGCAGCGGATCGTTGCCGAGGATCAAGTCGGCGGCTTTCTCCGCGATCATCATCGTCGGTGCATAGGTGTTGCCGTTACTGACGTTGGGCATGCAACCCGCGTCAACGACACGGAGGCCCTCGGTGCCGTAGACCTTCATCGAGTTCGGGTCGAGCACCGCCATTGGATCGTCAGCACCGCCAATCTTGGTCGTGCACGACGGGTGCAACGCAGTTTCGGAGTCTTTGGCGACCCAGTCCATGATCTCTTGATCCGTCTCGACGGAAGGGCCCGGTGAGATTTCACCGGCGTTCATTGGCTCGAATGCCGGCTGCGTCAGAATCTTGCGCGCCGTGCGAACTGCTTCGATCCACTCACGGCGATCTTGCTCGGTACTGAGGTAGTTGAACTGCACGGCTGGGTGCTGGCGCGGATCACGCGTTGTGATCTTCACCGTGCCGCGAGCGTCCGAATACATCGGCCCCACGTGCACCTGATAACCGTGCTCGATCTTGGCGTCGCTCCCGTCGGGCCTGCTCGGTGCCGATCCGTCGTAGCGAATCGCGATCGGCAGGAAGTGGAACATCAGGTTCGGATACGACTCATTCGGATTGCTCTTCACAAAGGCACCGGCCTCGAAGTGGTTCGACGAGCCCGGCCCCTTGCGGAACAACCACTGCAGGCCGATCCACGGCTTCTTCCAGTGCGCCAAGTGCGGTTGGATCGACACTGGCAGCTTCGATTCGTATTGGATGTACACCTCGAGGTGATCCTGCAGGTTCTCCCCCACGCCTGGCACATGTGCCACGACGGGAATGCCGAGTGATTCGAGGTGCTCGCGATCGCCGACACCTGAAAGCTGGAGGAGCTGCGGGCTGTTGAAGGCACCGCCGCACAGGATGACTTCCTTGCCATCGATCGTCTGTTTCTTCTTGCGGAGGCCGACTTCGACGTCGACACCAGTCGCGCGGTTGCCGTCGAAGTTCACCTTGCTGACCTGCGCCCGCGTCATCAACGTCAGGTTCGGCCGGTCGAGTACGGGGTGCAGGTACGCCCGGGCTGCACTGAGGCGGCGACCGCGTGACACGTTCTTATCGAACGGCGCAAACCCCTCCTGGCGATAGCCGTTGACATCGTCGGTGCGGTTGAAGCCGGCTTCGACCCCCGCTTGCAACCATGCGTCGAACAGCGCGTTGTTGGCCGGGCCGCGCTCCAACTTGAGCGGACCCCCGTCGCCGCGCAGGCCCGGGTGTTCCGGCTCCTCGCCGGCCAGGCAGTTCTCCATCCGCTTGAAGTAGGGCAGGCAGTGCGCCCAATCCCAATTCTCTAAGCCGGGTAGGGCGCCCCACTTGTCGTAGTCCATCGGGTTGCCCCGCTGGAAGATCATGCCGTTGATACTCGACGAGCCGCCCAGCACCTTGCCGCGAGCGTGGTAGACCCGTCGGCCATCCATGAACGGCTCGGGCTCGGACTCATACTTCCAGTCGTAGAACCGACTCCCGATCGGGAAGGCCAGCGCCGCGGGCATGTGGATGAAGACATCCCACTTCCAGTCGCGGCGACCTGCCTCGATCACAAGAACTTCGTTGGATGGATCGGCACTCAAACGATTGGCAAGCGCACAGCCTGCAGAGCCGCCACCGACGATGATGTAGTCGTACACCCATACAGTCTGCCATCGAGGCAGTGCCCACGGTTGCGAACACCGAACCGCTCCCGCTTTTCGCCTGACAACGTCTGCACGCCATAGGTTCACGCCTATGGATCTGCAATACGCACTTCGCACCAACGGCACCGTTCGCTCATTCAAGGACGAGCCGGTCGGGCTCGACACCGTCGCTGCGATCCTCGATGACGCCCGGTTCGCTCCGTCAGGTGGCAACGGCCAGCCGTGGCGCGTCGCTGTCGTCGAGGACCGCCCGCTCCGGCGAAGCCTGGCCGACCTGATGCAGCCGGTGTGGGACGAGTACCTCGAGATCCGCATGGCCGGCGGCCAGCCATACACCGTGGTGGGATACGACACGCCAGACAAGATCACGCCCGGCAAGCCCAACGAACTCTTGGATAACATCGACTCCGTCCCAGTCGTGCTGGCTATCGCTGCCGATCTCGGCAAGATCGCAATGATGGACGCCGACCTCGAACGGCCGCCAATAACCGGCGGCGGGTCGATCTATCCATTCTGCTGGAGCCTCATGCTGTCGGCGCGGCATCACGGCCTCGGGGGCGTGATGACCACCTTCCTGAGTCGTCGCGAACCAGAAGCTGCTGGCCTCCTCGGCCTCCCCAAAGACCACGCACTCGTTGCGACGATCTTCCTCGGTCGCCCTGTGAAGCAGCCCACGCGACTCAATCGTGAGCCAGTCGCGTCATTCGCAACAATCGACGGCTTCGACGGCGCTCCGCTGCAGTCCCACTCCAACTGACCCGGCTGGGCCCAAGCCGCCGTGGCACACTTGTCTTGTGGCCGACCCGTCGACAGCACCGTCTGCCGGCCACCTGGTCAGTCGCTACGTACGTGCATCGTTCCCGCAGCGGATCGGGGCAATCATGGTCGACGGCATGCTGTTCTGCGTGCTCGTTCTCGTCCCTGCGTGGATCATTTCATGGGGGTTCGGCCCTGGCGGCATGACCGGCTGCGGCCTCACCACCGCCAACCTTGACGGCGAATGCATCGCCTCGGCCGAGGCATTGCGCTTCACCCGCATCGTGTTCTACGCCCTCTCGGCGTTGTGGGTCCTCTGGTACAGCCGATCGATCTCACAGGGAGCATCGGTCGGCAAGCGGTCGACCGAGATCCTGGTGATCGATGCGAAAACCGGCAAGACGATCTCATTCCGCCGTGCTGTGCTCCGCACGCTGCTGTCAGCGCTGAGCTTTCTGTTCTTCTTCGTCGGGATGCTCGTGGCGATCACCAACCGCGAACGCCGCGCCGCGCATGACCTGATTATGGGCACCCGGGTGATCAGCCCGTAAAGCCAGAGAGCAGCAGGGCCGAACTGGCTACTCGAAATCCCAGTCGTACGGGATGTTGTCGTCGCCGCGGTACTGCTCGATCGCATGTGCCTTGGCGTTCTCGATGAACCGCTTGACTTTCATTGGATCTTTCCTGCCAGGCTCTTTCTCGACCCCACTCGCCACGTCGACGCCCCACGGCCGAACTTCCTCGACCGCGTTCCCGACGTTCTCGGGGGTGAGGCCACCGGCGAGAATCAGCTTCATCGAGTCGGGTGCATCGCCCGCGATCGACCAGTCGAACAGCTTGCCGCTGCCCGGGCTCGGTGCATCGAGCAAGAGCATGTCGGTGCCGTATCGATCTGCATTGGGAAGGTTTTCGTCGTCTGACGCGAACGCCTTAATCACCCAGCGAAAATGCCCAGCGATCTCTTTGGTTTGGTCTGGAGTCTCACGACCGTGCAGTTGAATGGCCTTGATGCCGGCCTTGTGGGCAATCTCTATAACGCGCGACGGGTGCTCGTTGCGGAACACACCAACGGTCAGGATCTCGGGCGGCAATCGGCGCGTGATGTCGTACACCTTCTGCGGTGCAACCTGTCGTGTCGACGGTGCAAAGACGAAGCCGACAGCGTCAGCGCCCATTGCTACCGACAGGAGTGCGTCGTCTTCGTTGGTGATACCGCAGATCTTCACGAACATGAGATCTCGAACGGTACTTGCACCAGCACCCGTGCGTCGGTATCTGTTTCTTGGCTGTTGCAACTCATGACATGCCTGGACCGGGTCGACCTTTGGAACTCCCCGTAACGCTGTCACCCTCTGAACCCAAGCTGACCGCGGTGTGAAACGTCAGAAGGCGGGGCGCTTAACGCAGGACGCTGGTGAGCAGCAGGCTGGTCTCGCTGTTGACGACCCCTTCAACTGATCGAATCTGGACGAGGACGCGGTCGAAACTGGCCAGCGAGTTGGTGCGAATCTCGGCCACGAGGTCCCAGCCGCCGTTCGTCGTGTGGAGCGTCTGCAACTCAGGGATACCCCGAAGTCGTTTGATGACGTCTTCTGTGGTGCGGCCTTCGACCTCGATGAGCGACACGGCCCGGACCGACTGCGGGTCGTGATCTTCGCGGATACGGACGGTGAAGCCAAGCACCGTGCCCGACTCCTGGAGTCGATCGAGACGACTGTTGACCGTTGCCCGGGTGACGCCAAGCCGGCGAGCAAGCGTCGTCACCGGCTCTCGCCCATCGGCACGAAGCGCCGAGATCAGCTGTTGATCGAGTTCGTCCAGCTCCTGCATGTACACAATGCTAGGTCAAGACGAGCATACTGAACAGTACAGTAGTCAGATTGCCACAATTATGCCATTGCTGCTACACATTGCACAGTCGTACGGTGGTCGTATGAGCGATACTGCTGTTCGATTTGTTGACGTCAAGAACATCACGCGCTGGGCCGCACAGGAGGGTGTCGAGAACATCATGCTCGGCATGATCGACTACATCGAGGCCGACTTTCGGCGCTGGCCCGTGTTCGATAAGTGCGCTCGTATCGGCAGCCACTCCGATGTCGGCGTCATCGAGTTGATGCCGACGAGCGACGGCCAGGAATACGGATTCAAGTACGTGAACGGCCACCCGTCAAACCCCGCCAGCGGTCATCAGACCGTCACGGCATTCGGCGTGCTCGCTGATGTTGCCACCGGTTACCCGACCTTCTGGTCAGAGATGACTGTACTGACCGCCCTCCGTACAGCTGCCACGTCGGCCATGGTTGCAAAGCATCTCGCACGGCCCGACAGCGCAACGCTTGCCCTGATCGGCAACGGCACTCAGTCTGAGTTTCAGGCGCTCGCAATGCGTGCAGCGCTCGGCATCAACTCCCTGCGAATCTGGGACACCGACCCCGCCGCCATGCAGAAATTTGTCGGCAACGCCGAACCGCTCGGGTTTGACGTGTACGTCGCCTCGAGTGCCCACGACGCAGTCCGCGGCGCGGACATCGTCACCACGTGCACAGCCGACAAGGCCAGCGCCACCATCCTCACTGCCGACATGATCGAGCCGGGAATGCACATCAACGCTATTGGCGGTGACTGCCCCGGCAAGACCGAACTCGATGCTGCGATCCTCACCCTGGGCGACGTCTTCGTCGAGTTCCCCGAGCAGACATGGATCGAGGGCGAGATCCAGCAGATGCCCGCCGACTTTCCCATCACCGAGCTGTGGCAGGTGCTCCTTGGCGAAGCCGCCGGGCGCACCTCCCCCGACCAAATTACGATTTTCGACTCGGTTGGCTTCGCCATTGAAGACTTCGCAGCACTGCGCTACCTCCGTGACGCCGTCGACGGCACCGACTTCTACGCACTCGTCGATCTCATCGCCGACCCCTCCGACCCAAAAAACCTCTTCGGCCTCGTCGCCGACGCCCGGGTCCCTGTGTTATCTGGCGGTGCGTGATGATCCAGGCGCCAAGCGCCGTCGTGATGGTCCGCCCCCATCATTTTTCCCCCAACCCTGACACCGCGGCCGATAATTCATTCCAAGCATTCGACGACCAAAGATCAGGCGTCGAAATCGCTGCAGACGCGGAGCGTGAAGTCACCACGGCTGTCGCCACGCTCCGCTCGGTCGGTGTCGACGTGCACCTGTTCGACGACCACGAGACCACCCGCCCAGACAGCGTCTTCCCGAACAACTGGTTCTCGACACACTCGGGCGGCCACGTCGCGATCTATCCCATGTACTCGCCGAGCCGTCGGACCGAGCGCCGCGTCGACGTGATCGACGCGCTCAAAGAGCAGTTCCGCGTCCAAGACGTCATCGACTACTCAGGGCTCGAACACGACGACGTGTTCCTCGAAGGCACCGGCGCCATGGTCCTCGACCACGTCACTCGGGTGGCGTACGCGGTCCGATCCAACCGTGCAAACCCGATCGCACTGGAACGGTTCTGCACGAACTTCGGCTATGAACCGATGGCCTTCGACGCAACTGACGAAGCGGGTGTGCCGGTGTATCACACCAACGTGATGATGGCGATCGCCACCGATTTCGTCATGGTCGGCCTCGACATGATCGCCGACACCCACCGCCGGCGCGAAGTAATCGAACGCCTCACCTCGCCGGGTCGGGCCGTCGTCGGCCTCAGCTACGAGCAGATCAACAACTTCGCCGGCAACGCCATCGAACTTCGCGGTCGAGACGGTCGTGTCCTGGCACTTTCCCAGCGGGCCTACGACAGCCTGCGCGACGAACAGCGTGATGTGATCAGCCGAAGCTGCACGTTGCTCCCCCTCGACGTGCCGACCATCGAACTCGCCGGCGGCAGCGTGCGCTGCATGATCGCTGGCATTCACCTTGACCGACGCCCAGTAGCAGTGCCACTTCAAAAATCAGCCTGACGAACGTCGTGGTGCTTGGCACCCTTCGTCGTCATTGCGCGAGACTCAGGCCATGAAGAATTTCCGTGGCACGACCGCAGCGATCACCGGCGCCGGGTCAGGCATCGGGCGAGCGCTCGCCATCGATCTCGCGCAGCGTGGCGCCAACCTGGCGATCAGCGATGTCGACGATTCCGGCCTCGCCGAGACAGTCGGCCTCTGCGAAGGCCATGCCGTCAAAGTGACGTCCCAGCACCTCGACGTTGCCGACCGCGATGCAATGTTCGAATGGGCTGACGATGTAGCCAACCAGCACGACGGCGTGAACATGATCGTGAACAATGCCGGTGTCACGCTCGGGGCCACGTTCGAAGGTTCATCGATCGATGACTTCGAGTGGCTGATGAACATCAACTTCTGGGGGGTCGTTCACGGCACCCAGGCATTCCTGCCGCATCTCCGCGCCGCTGGCGATGCCGGACCGGAACACAGCCACGTCGTCAATATTTCGAGCGTGTTCGGGCTGGTGTCGATCCCGGGCCAGTCTGCATACAACGCGGCGAAGTTCGCAGTTCGCGGCTTCACCGACGCACTCCGCATCGAGCTGGAAATCGAGCGTGCCCCTGTTTCCACGACCACCATCCACCCGGGCGGCATCAAGACCAACATCGCCCGCAACGCTCGACTCACTGACAGCATGCACGACGTCGGTGCCGAGGCGAGTGACTTCACGACAGAGTTCGACAAGCTGGCTCGAACGACTCCGGAGAAAGCCGCCCGTCAGATCCTGAAGGCCGTCGAACGCAACCGTCGCCGCGCATTGATCGGCCCAGATGCCGTTCTCTTCGACATCGCATCGCGCCTCCCCGCCGGGCTGTATCAGCGTGCGCTGATCGCCGGCGGCCGACGCGAACTGAAGTAGCCGAACGACGACACTGCCAAGAACGGCAACCACCGCATTCCCAGCCTCTAGATCGTTTTCGGGTAGTAGCTGCCAACTGCTCGCGACGAAACTTCCGAACGGAAGTCAGAGTCGAACGGCCACGCATCTTCTTCGCCCTTGACCGGGCCCTGCACGAAGCGGCCGTAGTCGCCACCGACGCGTTCTTGGCCCAACAGTGACCAGGCCTGCCGCTTGTAGGTCCAGTTGTCAGGTTGCAGCCGGTGGCAGGCATTGAAGTGCTCAATCGCTGCATCGCGATTGCCCGCTTGCCAAAGGTGATTGGCCAGCTCGAAGTGAGCGGCCCCCTTCGACATGGCGGCATTGCGCGGCTCGGACCGGGCGACCACTTCGTCAGGCGACAACACGAATTCACTCGCGTCACCTTTGGTGACCCAGTCGCGAATTGCGTCAGGGTACGACATGCGGTCCTGACCCGAACCGAGCACGGCCCACATACCCGGGCCGTCGGCAGGCTCGTCAGGTGCGCCATGCGCCTTGCCGAGGTCTGGCATGCCCTCGAGCATCTCCTTCGGGAACTCCTGTCGGCCACCCGGCCAGCCCGGCTCGGGCGGTCGGACAATCATTCCGGCTTCATCAATCCACACAACGTTGGGAATGTTGACGACGCCGAAAAGGGCGTCCATTTGGTGGGTCGGATCGAGCAGGGACGGGTGTTCCGGTGACGCTGCTTCGATGTATCGACGCGATGCCTCGGGGCCACTCAGTTCGAGTGAGACCGTGACGATCTCGAGGCCGTCGTCGTGGAGTTCATTGCGCAGTGTCTGCCAACCTGGCAGATCGAATGAGCAACCTCAATACGGCGCCCAGGAGACGATCACGACCTTCTGCCCGAGGAGCGACGACAGCCGAAACTCGTTGCCGTCCAAGTCGCTCAAGATCAATTCAGGGGCCTGCGCTGTGGCCAGCGCACGGTCGCCGATCGACTCGGGGCCAATGGCTGTCAGCCCGCTCGACTCATCGGTCACAATCGCCATACCGAGCCGCTCAGCAGCGGAGGCGAGGTCGAAGCCACCGTTGGACGACGCCAACAACGGCACGCACACCTCGGCCTTGCATGCGCCCTGCGGTTTGATGTCCCACCCGGTGCCGTCGAGAAAGTCAGCAGCGGTGATGTCAAGCGTCCGTGTCAGCATGTCTCTACCGTACGAGCCGAGACTCTTCGGGACACAGACCAGCCGCGTCAGCCAATGAGTTCCGCGAGCGCCTGCTTCGGGTGTGCACTCGTCACGAGCGTTTCGCCGACAAGCACGGCGTCGTAGCCAGCGGCTTCGAGCATCCGAGCGTCGTCGCCGCCCCGCACGCCGGATTCGGCCACCTTCACCGCATGGCCGGGAATGACTCCGCCCATTCGGATCGCCCGTTCGTGATCGACCTGGAAGGTGACGAGGTCGCGCTGGTTGACCCCGACGAGCGTCGCATTGGCCTCGAGCGCATGCTCAAGTTCAGCTTCGTCGTGGATCTCGACCAACACGTCGAGCCCAATCTGTGTGGCGAGCGCGTGGAACCCAGCAAGTTCTGCCGAGTCGAGGGCCGCAGCAATCAGGAGCACGCAATCGGCGCCCATCAATCGGGCGTCAAGCACATCCCGTTCACTGACGGTGAAGTCTTTGCGAATCACCGGCAGCGAGCACGCATCACGAGCCGCCTGCAGGTCAGCGACTGAGCCGCCGAAGCTGTCGGCGTCAGTCAGCACCGAGAGACATGATGCTCCCCCGGCCTCATATATCTTGGCCCACTCAGCCGGATCGAGGCCGATGTTGAGATCGCCTTTCGACGGCGAGCGACGCTTGATCTCGGCGACAACCCCAAGCTTCGCGCTGTCAGCTAACGCAGCACGGAACCCACGCACGGCAGGCATGGCTGTTGCTTCGTCGATGAGTCGATCGATCGGGCGCGTGTCGGCAGCGGCCATCTCGCGATGGCGATCGAGAATCTTGTCCAGGTAGGTCGCAGCCATGTTGAGCCGGTTGCGCCTAGAAGCCGAGCTTCTCGCTCACCGTTGCCAGCAGCTGGTCGATCGGAACGCGAACCTGTTCCATCGTGTCGCGATCACGAACGGTGACGGCGTTGTCGTCGAGCGATTCAAAGTCGACAGTAACCGCCAACGGCGTACCGATTTCGTCTTGACGGCGATACCGCTTGCCAATGTTTTGGGTCTCGTCGTAGTCGACCATGTATCGATCGGCGAGCAGCTTGCGGATCTCGTGGGCCAACGGCGTCAGCGTGTCCTTCTTGCTGAGCGGCAGCACGGCGACCTTGTACGGAGCGAGGCGCGGGTGGAGGCGAAGCACAGTACGTACTTCTCCGTTCACCTCGTCTTCGTCGTACGCCGCAAGCAAGAACGCCGCCATCGTACGAGTGGCGCCGGCGGCTGGCTCGATCACATACGGCACATAGCGCTCTTGCGTCTGCGGATCGAAGTAGTCGAGCTTCTCACCCGACGCAGCAGCGTGTGCCTTGAGGTCGAAGTCGGTGCGCTTTGCGATGCCCTCAAGCTCGTCGAAGCCCCACGGGAACTTGAACTCGACGTCAGACGTGCCGGTCGAATAGTGCGACAGCTCGTCTTCGTCGTGCGGGCGCAGCATGACCATGTCTTCAGGGATGCCGTGCTCGATGTACCAGTTGAGGCGCTCGTTACACCAGTACTCGTACCACTTGTCGCTGTCTTCCGGCGGGACGAAGAACTCCATCTCCATCTGCTCGAATTCACGTGTGCGGAAGATCCAGTTCTGCGGCGTGATCTCGTTGCGGAAGCTCTTGCCGACCTGGGCGATGCCGAACGGCGGCTTTTTGCGGCTCGTCTGCAGCACGTTGGTGAAGTTGGTGAACATACCCTGTGCGGTCTCGGGGCGGAGGTAGGCGTCGGCGCCTGCACCTTCGACCGGGCCAGCCTGAGTCTTGAACATCAGGTTGAACTCGCGGGCCTCGGTAAAGCTGTTCTTCTCGCCGCAGTCGGGGCAGGTATCGGGGTCGTCAAGCTTGTCGAGGCGGTGCCGCGTTTTGCAGTTTGTGCAGTCGACGAGCGGGTCCGAGAAGTTGCCGAGGTGCCCAGATGCTTCCCACACCTGCGGCGGCCCCAGAATGGCGGCGTCGATCAGCACCACGTCGTCGCGCAGTTGCACCATCGACCGGATCCATGCTTCTTTCACATTGCGCAGCAGCAGCGAGCCGAGGGGCCCGTAGTCGTAGGTCGAGCGGAAGCCGCCGTAGATCTCTGCTGACTGGGACACGAACCCACGTCGTTTGCAGAGGCTGACAATTTGATCAAGATCCGTGGCCGGCATAGGCATTCGAGTCTATGAGCGCACTGTCGGACCCACCCTGCGCATTTGTGTCACCGGAACTCCAACTGAGCGATCCACCCTGGCGAGCTGGACTGCTTCGGCTTCGGCTTGTGATTCGGCCGAAGCGTTTGACCCCTCAGTGCGCTTCAAACATCGCGATCGCCTTCAGCCGTCGCTCGATGTGGAATTCGAGGGCTCGGGTCGCGAGGCCTGAGACTTCGTGCGTGATTGGCGACTCTTCCTGAGCAAGCGCGTAGGCCAACCGACCTCCAAGAATGTTGCGCAGCAGGTCGAGTGCGCCCGGGCTGATCGACTGTCCTGAACGACACGATCGGCAGAGTACGCCTCCTTCGTTCACGTCGAAGGCAACCAGTTGCGTTTCCGGGCCGGATTCGCCGCAGCGCACGCACTCCTCGAGCTGCGGCCGAACCCCCTCATGAGCCAGCAGTTTCCAGTAAAAGGCAGGCACGTTCAGCGGAGATGGTTTGACAGCAATCGTCCGAAGCACCCCGACGATCATCTGATACAGCCGTGGGTTCGGCTCTCGTTCGAGCGACAACTGGTCGGCAGCCTCAAGCACGGCAAGCCCCTGCGATGCCCTGTCGAGCGACGACAGCATCGGAGCGAGTGGCTCGACCGATTCAGCCTGCGTCACGATGTCGAGTTCGCGTCCCCGGTACAACTGCAGGTTGACGTGACTCATTGGTTCAAGCCGAGCGCCAAACTTCGACTTGGTCTTACGGACACCCTTCGCGACCGCACGAACCTTGCCGTTATTGCGTGTGTGGATGACAATGATGCGATCGGCTTCACGCAACTTGTAGGTCCGCAGGACGACCCCCACATCCCGATAGATCTCGCTCATGCACTCGCCCTGCAAGCCATCGAGAGGAGCGAGCACGTCACCGGGCCATTCTTCCATGGGAGCAGGCCCACGCGGCGCCCGTTGGGGTACCCGATCTCCGTCGGCTCCACGGGGTATCGTGCGGATCCTGATGAGCGACCCCCCTGCCGGCTCCGAGCCAGGAGCCGCACTCGTTGCGCTCGCCACCGTCACTGCCGCTCTGGAGAACTCCGAAGACCGTCCGGGCCAATTCGAGATGGCGCGGCTCGTCGAGCAGTCAATTGCCACCGGGAAGCACCTCGTCGTGCAGGCAGGCACCGGCACTGGCAAGACACTTGCTTATCTTGTGCCGGCCATCACCGGTGGCAAGCGCGTCGTCGTCGCAACTGCGACCAAAGCACTGCAAGACCAGCTTGCCGAGAAGGACCTTCCGTTCCTCGCCGAACACCTCGGCGTCGACTTCAGTTGGGCAATCCTCAAGGGACGCAGCAACTACGTCTGCCTGCAGCGACTACGCGAGGTGAGCGCCGAAGGCGAAGGCCAACTCGAACTCGAATCGATGGCCGTCGTCACAAAGGCAGAGATCCAGAAGATCGCTCTCTGGGCTGCGAAGTCGCCGACCGGGGATCAAGCCGAACTCGACTGGTCCCCCAGCGACAATGCCTGGCGCTCGGTCAGCGTCGGCAGCGACGAATGCCCCGGTGCCGACAAGTGCCCACTCGGCGACCCGTGTTTTGCCGAGCAGGCGCGTCGTAAAGCTGCTGCTGCCGACGTGATCGTCGTCAACACGTACCTCTACGGGCTCAACGTGGCAGCCGACGGCGCCGTACTGCCGGACCATGACGTCGTTGTGTTCGACGAGGCGCACACGCTCGAAGACACGATGAGTAACACGGTCGGTGTCGAAATTTCTCCCGGGCGATTCACCGCGCTGTCCGGTGTGGTCCGCAAGATCATCGACGACCCGTCGATCACTGGTGGAATCTCCGACGTTGGCCCAAGCCTCCGCGATGTCCTTGAGCCAGAGCTTGGAAAACGGCTACCGACGCCGCTGCCTGACGATTTGCAAGAGGTATTGACTGACGCTCGCCTCACGTTGGGCGACGCCAACAACACGCTGGTCGCGATTGACACATCGAACGAGGACGCGAAGCAACGCAAACTCCGCGCCCAGACGATGGTCGGGCGAACGATCGAGTATCTCGACGTCGCCATCGAAGGCAAAGCGGGCTACGTCGCATTTGTCTCAGGCAGCCGCGACTCCCCCCGCCTCGAAATTCAGCCCCTCGACGTCGGGCCAACGCTCAAAGAAGGCGTCTGGACCAAACGCACCGCCATCCTCACCAGCGCCACGATTCCTACATCGTTGGCAAGTCGAGTCGGCATGGAATTCGGCGGTAAGAAAGTCGAGGTCGCCGATGTCGGCAGCCCGTTCGACTACGAGGCCAACTCGATTCTCTACAACGCAATCCACCTGCCGAACCCGAACGACCCTGGGTTCAGAGCGAAAGCAAACGACGAACTCGAAGCACTGATCAACGCTGCGGGCGGCCGAACGCTGGCGTTGTTCACGAGCTACCGGGCGATGGACGAGGCTGCCGAAGAGATGAAGTCCCGGTTGGACTTCCCCATCCTCACCCAACGCGACCTCCCGAAGCCCGCGCTGGTCAAGACGTTTGCCGACTCGGAGGAAACCTGCCTGTTCGCAACGGCCGGGCTCTTCCAGGGCGTCGACGTCCCAGGCCGCACACTGTCGCTTGTCGTCATCGATCGGATCCCGTTCCCTCGGCCGGACGACCCGCTGCTGTCGGCCCGTCGTGACCTGCTCGGCCCTGCCGCATTCAGCGAAATCGACATCCCGCGCGCCTCGATGATGCTCGCCCAGGCGTGTGGCCGCCTGATTCGTACCGCCGACGACAAGGGTGTCGTCGCGGTGATGGACCCGCGCCTCGGCAAAGCCCGCTACCGCTGGGACATCGTCAAGGCACTGCCTCCAATGAAGCGCACACGACACCGAGCAGAAGTCGAGACATTCCTCCGCTCCCTCCGCGAATAGTCACGCATGGGGTCAGGCCCCTTTCGCAACTATCTGCCGTGGTGCCGTTCCATCATGTCCGGATAGCTACGCGAGAAGTAGTTCCAGAGCTGTTCGCCGTACGTGCTTGTATGCGTCGTACTCGCAATGTCGCCAATGCCCGCTTCGGTTTGCTCTTTGGTCGCCATGAATCCTGCCGACCTGTGCCGCTCGCTCGCTGTGACCGCATCGATGAATCGCTGGTCGAGCCCGATCAGATCGAGGGGCGTGTCGAGTGAAGGGCCGTGGAAATACGCCGCCGACATTCGTGGCTCGCGGGTGATCACACGGTGCGCCGTGGCCAGGAGATAATTCCCGGTCATCGCCTGCAACATCTCGCCGATGTTCAAGACGAACGAGTTCGGTACGACCGGAACATCGATCCAGACACCGGTGGGGTCGAGGACCTGCAGGCCAGGCGTCTCGCCGGCAGCGAGCAAGGTGACGAAGCCCGTGTCGTTGTGGGCGTTGACCCCGGCTGCGCCTTCGGGTGTGGGCGGGTAGCTGATGAACTTGGTCAGCGACATCGCGTCGTTGCCGAACGCCGCAGCGAATTGCTCCCGCGGTAGACCGAGCCCGGTGGCGAAAAGGCTGAGCACTTCGTCGGAGAGCGTTCCGAGCCGTTCGAACCAGTTGAGAGCGAGTTCTCGTTGACCCGGCAGTACGTCCTCAGGCATCCATTGGTTCGGCCCAAGCAGCTGCAAGTAGTCCGGACCGTCAGCCTGATCGCTCGGCGGGTGCTCACTCCACACATCGATCTGTTCTCGGATGTCGGGCCGGTTATTCGTGAATTCCGTCCCGACAGATTCCCACCCACGGAAGTACGGCGATGCCGACTTGTCGATCATCCGTTTCTGCTCGTCGGGCAGCGCGAAGAACGTGCTCATCATGTCGAAGACCCCAGCGATCAGTCCATCGGGCAGACCGTGGTCAACGAGAACCGCAAACCCAATGTCGTGGTACACCGCCGTCAGTTCGTCGGCGAGGCTGCGCCGGTCGTCGTCGCTCCCGCGCAGCCGCTTCAGGCTCACCACAGGAATTCGTCCGGCCTCAGCTGCAAGCATGCTCACCACTCCATCGTGGCGCCTGGAGAGCCATCGCGTCGAAATCGACGGCACAGCGTGTCCCGGATTGGCTATCCGACCGACACAGAGTTGCGAAAGGGGCCTGACCCCATACGTAACTATCCGAGTGTGTCGATGTTGTTGAGCTCACGGAAGCTTTGCTCGAGGCGCTCAATGAAGCTCACTTCGCCGGCACGGAGCCACACCCGCGGGTCGTAGTGCTTCTTGTTCGGCGAGTCGACACCGTCAGGGTTCCCGAGTTGGCCCTGCAGGTAGTCGTGCTTATCAGCCTCATAGGCACGGATGCCGTCCCAGTACGCCCACTGCAGGTCAGTGTCGATATTCATTTTGATAACGCCGTAGCCGAGCGCTTCTTCAATCTCAGCAGCCGAGGAACCCGAGCCGCCGTGGAACACGAAGTTGACCGGCTTATCGCTCGAGGTCGAGTACTTCTCAGCGATGTGCGCTTGAGCATCACGAAGGATGGTCGGGGTGAGCTTGACGTTGCCGGGCTTGTAGACGCCGTGGACGTTGCCGAAGGCTGCAGCGATCGTGAAGTTCGGGCTGACTTCCATGAGCCGCTCGTAGGCGTACGCCACTTCTGCAGGCTTCGAGTAGAGGTCTTCGGGGTTGGCATCAGAGTTGTCGACGCCGTCTTCTTCGCCGCCGGTGATACCGAGTTCGATTTCAAGCGTCATCCCGAGAGGCGCCATGCGTTTCAGGTAGTCGACGCAAATATCGAGGTTTTCTTCCATCGGCTCTTCGGAGAGGTCGAGCATGTGCGAGCTGAACAACGGCGAACCGGTCGCGGCGAAGTGCTCTTCACCGACATCGAGGAGGCCAGAGATCCAGGGCAGTTTGCTCTTCGGGCAGTGGTCGGTGTGGAGAATGACGCGAGCGCCATACGCCTCGGCCATGGTCTGCACGTGCTGAGCGCCAGCGACCGAGCCCAGGATCGATGCCTTGGCAGCATCGACCGGGACGTTCTTGCCACCAACGAAAGCCGAGCCACTCGTGGAGAACTGGATGATGACCGGGCTGTTCACCTTCCCGGCGGTTTCCATCACGGCGTTCATCGAATTCGTGCCAATGCAGTTGGCGGCTGGCAGTGCAAACCGCTCAGCCTTGGCGAGCGCGAACACTTCGTTCACGGCCTCTCCGGTGAGGACACCTGCGGGGAAATCGTTACGAAGATCAGTCACGCGTGCGACCTTACGCGTTGGCTCCGACCATGGCCCAACATCTGAACGAAGAGTACGTTCAGCGCCATGACGGAACTCGTTCGAACCGTGGTCGATGGCGGTATCGCCACGATCACTCTCGACTCCCAGCACAATCGCAATGCACTGTCTCGCCAGCTCCTCGCCGAACTCCACGCAGGCATCGACGCCGCCGAGGCGGCCGACGCCCGAGCCATCGTGCTCCGCCACGAGGGGCCGGCATTCTGCGCAGGCGCCGACCTGAAGGAACGTGCTGCCGCCGCTCATGACGCCCCCGAAATCGGGCCGAATCAGATGGTTACTGCACTCCAGCGCCTCATGGACACCGAGCGTCCGACGATTGCTGCCGTGAACGGTGCGGTGCGCGCCGGCGGTATCGGCCTCATGGCATCGTGCGACCTGGTGGTCGTCAACAGCACCACCACGTTCGCGCTGACGGAGGTCAGAATCGGTGTGGCCGCGGCAATCATCTCCGTGCCGATCCTGCAGCGTGTTCCTGCGGGGAAGATCGCTGCGGCGATGCTGACCGGTGAGCAGTTTGATGCAGCCGAAGCCCGGTCAATCGGCCTCGTCACCCACGTGACGGACGACGTCGACGCAACAGTGCAGTCACTGATCGACGGCGTTCGTGCCGGTGCACCGAGGGCTGTTCGGGAAACAAAAGCACTCCTCAAAAGGGTTCCAACGTTGGACCGTAACGTTGCGTTCGACGAGATGGGTCGACTCTCGGACGAGTTGTTTCGCAGCCCTGAGGCGCTGATCGGCATGGAGGCATTCAAGGAGAAGCGGTTGCCGATCTGGGGCGGCGAGCGCATCTGATGGAAACCATTCAGATCTCAACGGTGTCTGGCCAGCACCTCACCGCTGACCACTGGCCCGGTGACCAAACACCCGTGTTGCTCGCCCACGGTGGCGGCCAGACGAGACACTCATGGGGCGGCACCGCCGAGAAGCTTGCTGCAAACGGCCATCGCGTCATCTCCATCGACCTCCGTGGCCACGGCGACTCGTCGTGGGATGCCAAGGGCGACTACTCGATGGCTGCCTACTGTGCCGACGCTCAGCACGTCGTCGAGTGGATCGGCGAGCCGGTTGCCTGGGTTGGCGCATCGCTCGGCGGGATGACTGGCCTGCACGCTGTCGACGGAAATCCAAATTCGTACACCTCACTGACACTCGTCGACATCACGCCGCGGCCCGCCAAGGCCGGGGTCACCCGCATCCTCAACTTCATGTCCGCTCGGGCAGAAGACGGCTTCGCAAGCCTTGACGAAGCTGCCGACGCCATTGCCGAGTATCAGCCGCATCGGCCTCGGCCGACCGACTTGACCGGATTGGCCAAGAATCTGCGCCACCGCGACGACGGCCGCTGGTACTGGCACTGGGACCCAGCCTTCATCACATCTCGCGGCCAGCTGAACAGCGAGCATGCCCGTGACGGCCATCACGACGAGCTGGAGGAGATGGCCCGGCGCATCACGATGCCGACCCTCTTGATTCGCGGCAAGCTCTCTGACCTGGTCACCGAAGACGAGGTCCAGGCGTTCTTGGAGATGGTGCCGCACGCCGAATACGTGGATGTCAAAGGAGCCGCGCACATGATCGCCGGCGACAAGAACGATGTGTTCACAGATGCGGTGGTCAACTTTCTCGATCGCTGAGGTTCATGCGATAATTGGCCAATGACTACCAGCGCAGACCTGCACGAACGCATCGTCGGACAGAACCTCCCGAAGCGATTCCTCACCAACGTCGAACGCAACGGCAGTATCGAAGTACTCAACTGGAAGAATTCTGCAGGCGACTGGGAGTCCAAGACGCTCGCCGAGATGGCAGACGACACCGCACGCCTCACGGCTGCACTCAAGGATCTCGGTGTCGGCGCCGGCGACACGGTCGTCATGATGATTCGCAATCGCCAGGAATTCCATGCCCTCGACATGGCAATTCTGTTCTGCGGTGCCACACCTGTGTCGATCTACAACTCGTCAGCTCCTGACCAGATTCGGTACCTCATCAACGACTGCGGCGCGACAGTCGCCATCCTCGAAGACGCCGGCTTCCTCGCTCGCTTCGATGCGGTACGCGAGAAGATCCCAACCATCAAGCACACCGTGCTGATCGAGTCTGAAGGCGCCGCTGACGACATCATTCGCTACAGCGACATGCTCGCTTTCGAGCCGGTCGACCTGGCAGTCGAGGCCGAAACGGCCGTGCTGTCCGACACCGCCACGATCATCTACACCTCCGGCACAACCGGCCCGCCCAAGGGCGTCATGTTGAGCCACAGCAACGTGGCCTGGACCCTCGAGTCCGTCGGCCAGTCGATGCGTGACCAAACCGACATCACCGACTTTGCAGGCAAGCGCCACGTGTCGTACCTGCCGCTCGCCCACGTCATGGAGCGCCTCCTCGGCCATTACTACATGATCGATTTCGCCACCAAGGTCTACTGTTGCCCCGAGACCTCGCAGATGCCGGCAACCGTCCGGGAGACCAAGCCGAACATCTTCATCGGCGTTCCGCGGGTGTGGGAGAAGATGTACGCCGGTGTCAACGCTGCCATGGCTGCGGATCCCGTGAAGGAGCAGCAGTTCAACGACGGTGTCGCAGCGGCCCTTCCGATCATGGAAAAGATGACCGCCGGCACCGCCACCGACGAAGAGATCGCCACCTGGAACTTCCTCGACGAAGTCGGCTTCAAGGCCATCCGTGGATTGATCGGCCTCGACGAAGTCGAAATTGGTATCTCCGGTGCCGCTCCGATCCCAGCCGAGATCCTCGGCTGGTTCCGTGCAATCGGGGTCCCACTCAGCGAGGGCTACGGCATGTCCGAGACCACCGCTGTGCTCTCCTGGTCAGCGGCTGCAAAGCCGGGCTTTGTGGGCCGACCTGCAACCGGTGTCGAGATGAAAATCGCCGAGGACGGCGAGGTCCTCGCTCGTGGCGGCAACATGTTCGAGGGCTACCTCGGGCTGCCTGACAAGACCGCTGAGTCCATCGACGATGAGGGCTGGGTGCACACCGGTGACATCGGAGTGATCGATGACGAGGGCTACCTCAAGATCGTTGACCGCAAGAAGGAACTGATCATCACTGCCGGCGGCAAGAACATCAGCCCAGCCAACCTCGAAGCAGCGCTCAAGATGATCCCACTGGTCGGCCAGGCGTGCGCTGTCGGTGAGCAGAAGCCGTTCGTGACGGCACTCGTCGTCCTCGACCCCGACGCAGCGGCGGCGTGGGCTCGCGAGCATGGTCTCGAAGGCGACGCCGCCACGATGGCCGCGATGGCTCAGAACGCTGATGTCATCGCCGAGGTCGAGGCCGGCCTCATCGTGGCCATGGCCGACTTCAACAACGCCGAAGCCGTCAAGAAGGTCAAGGTGCTCGGCGCCGAATGGCTCCCCGACACCGACCTGCTGACACCGACCTCGAAGCTCAAGCGTCGCGGCATCCTCAGCACCTTCGCCGACGAAATCGAGGCCCTCTACAAAAAGTAGATCAGTTGATCAGGCGGTAGCCGACGCCTCGAGCTGTGACGATCAGCTTGGGATGGTCGGGGTGTTCTTCAACCTTCACTCGGAGACGTCGAACGTGCGCGTCGACGAGCCGGGAGTCGCCGAGGTACTCGTATCCCCACACGCGTTCGAGGAGTTGATCGCGTGACAGCACGGCGCCGGCGTGGTCGGCGAACTCGACGAGCAGGCGGAACTCGGTCTTGGTGAGACTGAGTTCTCGGCCATCTTTGAGCACGATTCCTTGTTCGCGGCGCAACTCGATGTCGCCGAACACGCTGGAAGCGGGCGTCGCTGTCGCGTCCTGCAGGTGCACTCGACGGAGCAGCGCACGAATGCGCGCCGCCAGCTCTTTCGGGACGACCGGTTTGGTGACGTAGTCGTCAGCACCCGCTTCGAGCCCGGCGACCATGTCAACTGTGTCGGTCTGGGCGGTGATGATGATGATCGGCACGATGCTCTTCACGCGCAAGGCACGGCAGACCTCGAAGCCCGACATGTCGGGAAGCCGGAGATCGAGCAGGATCAGATCCGCAGAGTGTGCATCGAACGCAACAAGGCCCTCATTGCCATTCGCTGCTTGGCGCACCGAGTAGCCCTCGTCTTCGAGAGCAAGCGACAACGCAAGCCGGATCGCATCGTCGTCTTCGATGAACAGCAGTGACTCCATCAAGTTGCAGGGTACAACACCTCAGGTAGGCATCACTTTTCTGCGATTTTTTCGCTATCGATTGCTTTGTTACAGAAATCGCACAGGTCGCGAATTGATCCGTCACACGGGAGGACCATATTGGCTCTTGTTCACGCTGCCCCGGTGAGACGCCTTCCTCCCCCTGGCGTCTCACCGGCAGCGCGAAAACCTTCCGCTGACGTGTCTCCCCCGCCTTGCTCACCTGCAACACTCTGATCTGTGGCTTGGCAACGCTCTCTCCGCCTTCGCACTCGCGTCACACTTTTCTTCGCGCTCATTGCCCTGTTCGCCGGGTCAGTCCTCATCGGCGTGACGTACGGGTTCGCCCGAAGCACGCTGCTCGCCCGCGAAAACACCGCCGCCCGAGACCAGACCATCATCCATGCCGACCTGCTCCTCCAGCAGCTCGAAGAGAATCCTCAGACCATCAACGTGTTCGTCGACACGGAACTCCGATTCAGGATCGACGACAACGGCTTTGCCAACCTCGGTTCGCTCGACCCGACACGTCCACGAGCTGGAACCGATACGCAGCGGAAGGTCGACGACTACCCAGAAGTCATCGTCCGCGCCGTTGAACAAGGTGGGAACGGCACAGCGTACGTCGGCATCGATGGCCAAAATTATGTGGTTGTCGGCGTCTACATCGGTGCATTCGATGTCGGCTACTACGAGGCATTTCCGCTCGGCGACACCGAGCGGACGCTTCGCGCAATCTTTACAGCCCTTGCCCTTGGCGGCATTGGCACGCTCGTACTGGCGACCCTGTTCGGCTTTTCGACCAGCCGTCGCCTGCTCCGTCCGCTGAGCCGCGTTGCCGACGCTGCCGAAGAAATTGCGTCAGGCGGGCTCGACACTCGTCTCGACGAGGAATCCGACCCCGATCTCGACCGCCTGGCTGGCTCGTTCAACGACATGGCCGACGCCGTTCAAACTCGTATCGAGCGCGAGGCTCGTTTCGCATCCGATGTTTCCCACGAGCTGCGCTCCCCCATCACGGCGCTCACCGCCGCTGTCGAGGTGCTCGATGCTCGCCGTGAGGAAGTCCCCGAGCGCACACGTCAGGCACTCGACGTCGTTGTCAGTCAGGTGCGCCGGTTCGACAGCATGGTGATCGACCTACTCGAGCTGTCCCGTCTCGACGCTGGAGCGACTGACTTGAACCTCGAGCGGCTCGACATCGTCGACCTGACTCGCCGTATCGCCGCCCGCTATGGCGCCACTGACGTGCCAATCGAGGTTGCCAATAGAACCCGCACCGAGGTCTCAATCGACAAGGTCCGCTACGAACGCATTCTCAGCAACTTGGTGGAAAACGCGCAACACCACGGCGGCGGCGCGCTCTCTATCCAGCTGGCACCAGTGGCCGGAAGTCGAATGCGGATCACCGTCGAGGACGGGGGGCCCGGTGTCGCACGCGGCGAGCGAGAACACATCTTCGAGCGGTTTGCTCGCGGCAGTTCTGCTCGCCATCGAATCGGCACGGGCCTCGGCCTGGCGTTGGTCGCTGAACACTGTGCCGCCATGGGTGGCGCTGCCTGGGTCGAAGATCGTCAAGGCGGTGGAGCACGCTTCATTGTCGAACTGCCGTCCGAGGTGAACGCGTGACGCATTCGAACAAACCACGCATCCTCGCAGCAGTACTCGTACAGCTGCTCGCCGTCATCGCTGTTGCCTGTTCTGTTCCGACAGGTGACTCAACATTCCAGCCGATTGACGGCGACGAGATCCCAGGTGGCCTGAACGATTCGACGACAACAACGTCGACAACCACGACCACTACAACCACCACATCGCTTCCCGACATCCCAGAATCAACCGTCGAATCAACCACAACCACCACGCAGGCACCAGCCGAGATAGTCGACCTGTACTTCATTTCACGGGGGCTGCTCACTGTCGTCGAGACCGAACTCGTCGCACGTCGCGATCTCAATCAGCTCGTGGTTGCACTGGAGCAAGGCCCACCACCCGGCAGCGGCTTCAGCTCGTTTGTGCGGCGCGGCCTGATCGTCGGCCAGCCGACAGTCGAAGGTGGCGTCATCACGATCGATCTCGACGCCGATGTCTACGACCTGATCCTCGCCCGGAACCAGCGGCAAGCAATCGCTCAAATTGTGTGGACGTTCCTCCAGAACAGCACAGCGATCGGCCAAGTTGCTTTCACCCTCGATGGCGAACCGTTCCCCGTGCCAGCTGACGGCGGCGACCGAGAGTTCGCCGCGATCGACGACTTCGCTTCGCTCGATCCGGGCACACCACGCTCGTCTGTCGAACCACCCGATCAGAGTTCAGTCGAACCGACCACCGGGACAACTGTCCCTGAGTAGGTCAGTAGCCGAGGCGCTGAACGCGTTCCGGCTTGCGTTGCCAGTCTTTGTCGACCTTGACGCGGAGTTCGAGGTACACGCCCTCGGGAAGCTGCTTGCGTGCGAGCTCGCCCGCACGCTTGAGGATCAACCCGCCCTTGCCGATCACCATGCCCTTTTGACTGTCACGCTCGACGATGATGTTGACCCGGATACGGGGCCATTCCCATTCGGCGACTTCGGTGGCGATCGAGTACGGCAACTCGTCACGGGTGACGGCAAGCAACTGCTCGCGAACGAGTTCGGCAACCCACTTCTCTTCAGGAAGGTCAGATACTTCGTCGTTGGGGAAGTACTGGGGCCCCTCAGGCATTGAGGCGGCGAGATAGTCGACGAGTGGCCCGATGCCCTCGCCGTTCTTGGCCGACATGGGGAAGTACTCCTTGGCACCAAGCGAGCTGGCCGCCTGGAGCATGCCAAGCACCTGTTGCGGCTTGGCCACGTCGGTCTTGTTGACGATGACGATTGCCTTGGACACGTCGATGCGGTCCGAAACCCAACGGTCACCCTTACCAAACGGCATCGTGGCGTCGAGCACGAGGCAGGTCATGTCGACATCTTTGGTGCTTTCAATCGCCGTCGCGTTGACTCGCTCGCCGAGTGCGGTGACCGGCTTGTGCAGGCCTGGCGTGTCGACAAAGATCAACTGGCTCGTCGGGCGGGTGAGCACACCCATAATGCGATGCCGCGTCGTCTGCGGCTTGTCGGAAACGATGCTGATCTTGCGCCCACAGATCGCATTCACCAGCGATGACTTCCCGACGTTCGGGCGACCAACGAAGGTCACGAATCCTGACGTGTAACTCTCACTGGCATCAGTCGGTCCTTCGGTCACTTCGTTAGTGTGCCAGGCTCATTTCCATGACGCGCATGATCAACGGTATCGACGAGATGAAGACGCTCGTCGGCGAGCACCTCGGATGGTCCCCGTACACCGAAATCACCCAGGAACAAGTCCAGCAGTTCGCCGAAGCAACCGGCGATCACCAGTGGATCCACATCGATGTTGAGCGCGCTACGGCTGGCCCATTCGGCGGCCCGATCGCACACGGCTACCTCACCCTGTCGCTCGGCCCAATGCTTTCACCGAAGGTGTTCGGTGTCTCCGGCGTTGCGATGGGCGTCAACTACGGCGCTGGCAAGATTCGCTTCCCCAGCCCCGTACCCGTGGGCTCCAACGTTCGCCTCGGCATCACACTCGTATCCGTCGACGACATCCCCGGCGGCGCTCAAGTCACCCAGGAATTCGTTTTCGAATGCGAAGGCGCTGTCAAACCATCGTGCGTGGCGGAAGTGATCTTCCGCTACTACGTCTGAGTCGCCAGACGATGATCGAGTCCATCCCCATCGACATACCGCTCGCTGCGGTCCATGAAGCAATAGCTGCGTCGCGGCCCGATGAGTACTGCCTCGTTTTCCGCGACCGGCGGTTCACTTGGCAACAAGTCACCGACCGCACGAGGCGGCTCGCCAACGCGCTCCTCGACCGTGGCCTTGGCTGCCATACCGAGCGATCCGAACTGGCCAACCACGTCAGTGGGCAAGATCATCTCGCGATCTACCTCCACAACGGCAACGAGTACCTGGAATCAATGCTCGGTGCGCTGAAGGCTCGCGTCTGCTCGCTCAACGTGAACTACCGGTACGTTGCCGAAGAACTGCAGTACCTCCTCGCAGACGCACAGGCCACCGCCATCGTGGTGCACTCACAGTTCGCACCGACGCTGGCCGAAGTGCTGCCGCTCTTGCCTCACCTCCGCGTCATCCTGCAGGTCAACGACGAGTCCGGAAACGACCTCCTCCCGGGGGCTGTCTGGTACGAAGAAACACTCGCCGCGGCCTCGCCCGAACGGCCCGCCGTCGACTGGAGCGCTGACGACCTGTACATGCTGTACACGGGCGGCACGACCGGGATGCCGAAGGGCGTGATGTGGCGCAACGGCGACGCCATGGTCGAATGTTTCGGCGGTTCCCACACGGCCCACACCATCGACGAGTTCGTCGCCGAGGCCACCACCGGTCTGCAGGCGCTCCTTGCTCCCCCGTTCATGCACGGCGCCGGACATTGGATGAGTTTCCGTACATGGCTTGGTGGCGGCACCGTCTTCGTGCAGTCAGTTCCGGAACGGCTCGATCCAATCGACGTGTGGTCACTGATCGAGCACGAGCGCCTCAACTTCTTGTTGATCGTCGGAGATGCCTTTGCACGACCACTGCTCGATGAATTGGAATCTCCGACTGGCCGCAACGCGTACGACCTCTCGTCGCTCACGGTCATCCTCTCCGGCGGAGCTGCCCTGTCGGCTTCACTCAAGAACGAATTCCTTCAGCATCTGCCAACCGTCATGATCGTCGACGGGCTCGGCTCGTCCGAGGCCGGCGGCCAGGTCTCCCACGTGTCCGCCGGCGGCACCGCCTCGACGGGCACCTTCGAACTCACGCCCGGCAATGTGCTGCTGTCTGCTGACCTCGATCGGGTGCTCGACCCGACCGACCACGAGACCGGCTGGCTCGCCAAGACCGGCCGGTTGGCGCTCGGTTACCTCGGCGACGAAGCCAAGACGCAGCGCACTTATCCAACGGTCGCCGGCCGGCGCTACGCCGTCCCGGGCGACCGGGCTCGCTTCCAAGACGACGATCCGAACAATCTCGTCGTCGAACTCCACGGTCGCGACGCGGTCACGATCAACTCAGGCGGCGAGAAAATTTTCGCCGAAGAGGTCGAAGCCGCAATCAAAGCCCACCCGGCAATTTATGACTGCGTGGTAGCGGGACGCCCAAGCGAACGATGGGGGAGCGAAGTTGTGGCTGTTGTCAGAATTCGCGACGGTCACGAGGCCGATGACGCTGCGCTCCTTGCCGAAGCGGAACGCCACATTGCGCGATACAAACTGCCCAAGGCAATCATCCGCGTCGACCACGTTGTGCGGTCACCCAGTGGTAAAGCCGACTATCGATGGGCGAGAACACTCGTCAGCACGTGATCTGAGCAAATCGCCACACGACAACACAGCTGACCTCTATGGTGACAACCTAGATACAGAACTTCCATCGGACATCACGAACACGCGAAAGGGCGGCCTGACATGGGTCTTCTCGGCAAACTCAAGGGCGAACTCGTTGACATCATCGAGTGGATGGATGACTCACGATCCACCCTCGCGTGGCGCTTCCCGCGCTACCAGAACGAGATCAAGAATGGCGCACAACTCATTGTTCGCGAGGGCCAGAAGGCCGTCTTTGTGTACCGCGGTGCGTTGGCCGACCAATTCGAGCCCGGCCACTACGAACTCACGACCGAAAGCCTCCCGATCATGTCGACGCTGCAAGGGTGGAAGCACGGCTTCAACAGCCCGTTCCGCAGCGAGGTCTACTTCATCAACACCCGGCCGGTCACCGACCTGCGATGGGGCACCCCCCAGCCCGTCACGGTTCGCGACCCCGACTTCAAAATGGTGCAGATCCGAGCCAACGGGCTGTGTGTCGTCAAGATTGTTGACGTCGAAATCTTCCTGAAGGAAGTCATCGGCACCGACTCAGCCGTCGAAGCCGACGAAATTGCCGAGCTGCTGCGTCGAGTCATCTCGATGGCGTTCTCCGACATGGTCCTTGCGACGGGCCTCGGCGCCATCGACCTGCAGGGCCAGCAAGTTGCGCTGTCCGCCAAGCTTGCTGAGTTCGTGCAAGAGCGCGTCGACGACGAGTTCGGTCTTTCCATCCCTGAGATGACGATGAACATCTCGCTGCCCGACGAGATCACGCAGGCGATGACCCGCGGTGTGGCCAAAGGCGTCGAAGCATCCGGTTTCGTCGAGAACGTCGACCTGAACAAGTACCAGCAGGCTCAAGTCGCCGATTCCATGCTCGCTGCTGCCCAGAACGAAGGCGGATCGGTCATGGGCGACATGATGCAGATGGGGATGGGCGCCATGATGGCCGGCCAGATGGCCCAGAGCATGCCGGGTATGGCCGGAAATCAGCAGCCAGCCGCCACGCCCGCTCCTGCTGCGGCACCCGCTCCCCCGCCACTGCCGGGCCAGACCATGTACCACGTCGATCACGGTGGCCAGTCCGGTGGTCCGTACAACATGGCCCAGATGCAGGCCGGTATCCAGAACGGACAGGTCACCGGCCCCACCCTCGTCTGGGCACAGGGAATGGCCGCATGGGCTCCGGCCCAGTCGGTTCCCGATCTGCAGGCTCTGTTCTCGGCTCCACCGCCCATGCCGCCCATGCCGCCAACGAGCGCCACGCCGCCACCGGTGCCGCCAACATCAGCTGCAGCAGAGTGAGCCTCCCCCGATGAGTAACCAGCCTCCTCCTCCAGTATCACCGCCGCCACCGTTGCCTGATCCACCACCACCACCGTTGCCTGCTCCGCCGCCACCGCTGACCGGCAACGAAGCGGCACCCGTCGAGGCTGATCCCTCACTCGCCTCAATGGCTATCAAGCACAGCACCGAAGACAGCCGCACGTACCCATGCGGGGCGTGCGGCGGCGAGCTGCATTTCGACATCGAGTCGCAACTGTTGAAGTGTCCGCACTGCGGGAACACACACGAACTCGTCGAAGGCGTCGAGGGCCAGGTCAGCGAAAACGATCTCCGCGCTGCATTGCAGCTCATCAAATCAGGCAAGCAGGCCCATCAGGACAACTTCGTCGGGGTCGAGAAGGAGATCGTCTGCCAGAACTGCGGCGGGCACACCACGTTTTCCGGCACGCTCACTGCCGAAAAGTGCCCGTACTGCGCCACGCCGATTCAGCGCGACGACGTGCAAGACGCACCCAACCGCATCCCGGTCGATGGCGTGCTGCCTTTTTCCATCGATGACAAGCAGGCCAAGGAACTGATCGAGAAGTGGATCAGCAAGCGCTGGTTCGCTCCGTCCGAGTTCAAGACGTACGGCCGCACCGGCGCGTTCTCCAGCGTCTACACGGCCTACTTCACGTACGACGCCGACACGCGCACGAACTACACCGGCCGGCGCGGCGACAATTACACGGTCACCGTCGGCCAAGGCGATGACCGTCGCACCGAGACTCGTACACGGTGGAGCCCGGCGCGCGGGCAGGTGAACAACAGCTTCGACGACATCACCGTGTTTGCGAACGAGGGATTCGAACGCAAACGGATAGCGAAGCTCGAGCCCTGGCCGACCGAGGATGCAAAGCCGTACTCGGCCGAGTACGCAGCAGGCCACCTCGCGCGCACCTACGACAACGATGTCGAAGAGTGCCTCCCCGAGGCAACGACTCAGATGGAGACCGAAATCCGTCAAACCGTCCGGCAGAACATCGGTGGCGATCAGCAGGACATTCACTCGCTGAACATCAACTGGCTCAAGATGACCTACAAGCACTTGCTGCTGCCGATCTGGCTGCTCACAGTGATCTACGAGAACAAGCCGTTCCAGGTCTATATCAACGGCGTCACCGGCGAGGTCCACGGCGCCCGCCCGTTCAGCAAGGTCAAGATCATTACAGCCATCATCATCACCGTCCTCGTGATTGCCCTGATTGCCGTTGCTGTCTCGGCCGGAGGTGGTGGCTAGATGATCATCTCCTTGATCCTGCTGGCTGCTGTTGTCGGCATCGTCGGGTTCGGCGTAGCTCTTTCGGTGCGCGGCAAACGCGATTTCGCCAAGCAGAACGAAGTGGTCCCCGGCATGAAGTCGCCCGCGCCCGCATCGTGGGCCGGCGCACATTCCCCGGAGGCCAAACTGCATCGTCGTCTCGGCGACGCCGTACGTGCAGCGAACGGTAACCCTCGGCTTGTTGAGCTCGGCCTCGCCGAGCAAACCAAGCAAATCGAGAGCGAGGCCTTGGCCATCGACGAACGACTCGTCGCCGCCGCTGGCTTGCCCACCAGCCACCGCGCTGGCGCCGTTGCCGAGTTCGAATCACAGGTCGCGGCATTGGAAGATGCCGTTGCGACGCTCATCAAGAGCACTACGGTCAGCGACTCGAAGCAACTGCTCGAACAAGCAGTCTCCGACGCTGACGTCAAACTCCAGGCACTCGCAGAGGCGCGAGCAGAGGTCGAGGCCCTCGACCGTTCTGTCAGCGGGACGCTGGCCCCACGCATGCCGGACGTCGAGCAGGGCAAGGCAACGGGCTGAGCCCTGCCCTAGCCTGAGCGTGTGAGCAACACACGTTCTTGGGATACCGAAAAGCTTCCGGAGGGCGAAGCGAAGGTCGCTGCTGTTCGTGACATGTTCGATGCAATCGCACCAAAGTACGACCGGCTCAATCGCATCATCTCGTTCCGCCTCGACGTCCGCTGGCGCAAGCGTGCCGTCCGCGATCTTGCTCTGCCAGCCGGCAGCACTGTGCTCGACCTCGCAAGCGGTACCGGCGACCTCTGCATCGACCTCAGCAAGGCTGGTATGTCGCCAGTCTCGATGGATTTGAGCTTCGGGATGCTCTCTGCCGATCGGTCGGGTAGCCCACGAGCCCAGACCGACATCCTGCGACTTCCGGTCCCTGACGCTTCGGTCGATGGTGTGATGTGCGGCTTTGCACTTCGCAACCTGCTCGACCTGCCGACGTTCTTCAACGAACTGGGCCGAGTCGTCAAGCCCGGCGGCCGAATCGCCCTCCTCGATGTCAGCATTCCCAAGAACCGCGTCGTCCGCTGGGGCAACGGCATCTACTTTGGCAAGATCGTTCCCAAGATCGGCGCGGCGCTGTCTGACGGGCCGGCCTACGCCTACCTCCCGAAGAGCGTTGCCTATCTCCCTGAACCCGCCACCATGATCAGCGCACTCCACGACGCCGGGTTTGCCGACGCCGAACATGCTCAACTGTCAGGCGGGCTCACCCAGTTGATGGTCGGCACGCGGGCCTGACCGCTGCTGTAATGCACGCAGTCACTCGACCGCTCGCCGAACTGATCGGCTCAGACGGGATAACCCCCGACCTCAATGACGTCGCAGGGAGCGACGGGTTCCTGTTCGTTCGCGACGGAGTCGGCATCGCCGGCCGGGGTATCGCTGCACGTATTCCTATCGACGAAGCAGTCGCATGGCTCGCCGCCATCAAGCACCGAACTACCGTCGAGGGTGTTACTCCGCGCGCTCTGGGTTCGGTGCCCTTCCGACCAGGCGACGAGGGCGATCTCGTCGTTCCCGCCGTCCTTGTCGGCAAGCGCGCGGACGGCACGCAGTGGGTCACCATGTTCGACGGTGCCGACCCGACCGACGCGCTCTCCGCACCAGTCGAGCCGACCCCGTCTGCGACGAACTACTCGATAGGCCACAGTGCGCCCATCGGCACATACTTGGCAGCGGTCGCAGCAGCGCGTGATGCCGTTCGTGCCGGGCATCTCACCAAGGCAGTAATTGCCCGCCCGATCACCGTGACCGCCGACCAGCCGATCGATATCGGATCGGTGCTTCGTCGGCTTAAGGCGTCGTTCGGATCGAGCTACCGGTACTCCATTGACGGCTTGATCGGTGCTTCACCCGAGCTCCTCGTCGAAGTCGATGGCGCAGTGGTCCGTTCGCATCCGCTCGCGGGCACAACGCCGCGTACCGGCGACCCCACCAACGATGCGGCACTTGCCCTCGAGCTGCAGGCCAGCACGAAAAACCAGATCGAACACCGCATCGTGATCGACGAGGTCCACGACACGCTGCTGCCCTGGGCCAGTTACCTCGACTGGGAGCCAGAGCCGTCCATCGTCTCGGTTGCCAACGTGCAGCACCTCGGGACCCGAATGGAGGGCATGCTGAGCCAGCCCGGGCCGAGTGTGATTGAACTCGTGCGTGCACTGTCGCCGACTCCGGCACTCGGTGGCCACCCCCGGTCGGAAGCAATCGAGCTCATCGAGCGAGTCGAGGGCTTCGAGCGCGGCCGGTACGGCGGCGCAGTCGGCTGGGTCGACGCCGCCGGCAATGGCACGTGGGCGGTGACCATTCGCTGCGCCGAACTGTCTGACGACCGACTTGTTGCCAGGCTGGTTGCCGGCGGCGGCATCGTTGCAGAGTCGGAGCCGTTGTCTGAACTCGCCGAGACCCAGGCCAAGTTCCAGGCCATGCTCAGCGCCCTCGTTCGGCCGTAGCACGGGGCCCGGGCCCAGCGCCCGCCGGAGCGATACGGTTCTCGCATGTTCGACCGGGTCTACCGCGTTCTTGGAACGTTCCGTTCGACGTTGACGATCGAGCAGCAGCGCATCGTGCGAGTCCTCGGTGTCCTGGCGTTCATCATGCTCGCTGGATTGACGATCACCGGCGTCTGGCAGTTCTTTGCCCACAAATCCGACCCTTCGTGGTTTGATCACGCTCCGGGGAGCGGCGCCCGCCAGCAGACCACCCCATCAACGGGTGCCGCAGCCGCTCATTCGCTGTTCAGCACATTCGGAGGAATCGTTGCCCTCGCAGGCGGCGGTTGGTACGCCTACAAGGTGTCGTTTTCAGTCCCCTGGCTCTGGCTGTTCGGCCTCAGCCTCTCGCTCTTCGGCTCATTCACCGGGTCACTGATCCGTTTCAACGCAATCAAACTGCCTGGCCAGAGCTACCAAGACGCTGGGGTCGGCTACTCGCAGCTCTTTCTTGGCGATGTCGAATTCGTCGTCACCGATCGATGGGACCTCGGCGCGACAGCGATCAGACTCATGACGCTGTCGCACACCGTCACCGTGCCGATCTTGCTGTTTGCGGTGTGGGCGTGCCTCCCACGCATCGCTGATCCAAACCGTTGACCAACTCGAGCCCGGGGTAGCAACATCACTGGCCTCGGGACTCGGGGTCGACACCGGCGATCGTGAGCATGTCGGCCATCGTGAAGTCGATCCCGACCGAGCCGCTGCGCTGCGCAAGTGTCGGGCGCCAGGCACCACCGACCGGATCCGTCGAATTGAGGTAGCTCGTTGAGTCCTCTTCGAGAATACCGAGGAAGACCTCGCCGACGATGCGCCCGCCGACCGGGCCGAGATGTCGACCGTCTGCCACGACATCGGCTTCACGCAGCACGTAGAAAAACAGTGGAGTCGACCGGTCGAGGTTGGCGCCCAACTGACCGACGTCGCTCAGGTCTGCGGTACTCAGCCGGTCGACACCCATCTCGTCGGCCACGCGCTGTCCCGACGGGATCCCCCACGTGATATGGCGCAGCAGGTTGCGTGTGGCCAACGACGTCGGACCGACGTCTTCGCCTCGGGCGGTCGGAATGGTGAACATCGGCAACTGGAACAACGGAGTCGACATCGTCGTGTCGATGACCTTGTTCGGCTTGACTTCACCGTCGCCGAAGTCAAAGAAGGTCTGCCAGCCAATGAAGCGGCGCTCCGCACGATGACGGCCGGTGAGATCCTCCGGGTCGTCGCCGGAAGCATCGGGGTTGAACACCATCGCGAAGAACGGATCGCCATTGTCACCAGCCAAGTTCGCCCGGTACGACGGACGAATCATCGAATGCCCAAAGCGGTACGCCGCTGTCTGGAACTCCAGCGGAATGCGAGCGATGTTGGGCGTGTACACCCGGCGGCCATTGCCGAGAATGTCGTCGACCATCTCCTGACCGACGAACTGCGGAAGGATCTCGTGCACGATGATCCACTGGTAGTGGTGTCGAACGATCCGTTGCGTCGTCTCGAAGTTCGCCGCCGTTGGGGTCCGGCCGGACACATCGGTCAGTACGGCGTTGTGGAACATGATGAAGGCGCACTGCAGCCCAGAGATCATGAGGTTCTCGTCGTTGCGGTCATCACCGAGGATCGCGTTGCCGTCGTCATCTCGAAGGAGATCCTCAAACTGACCGCCCGATTCGATGCGAAGCCTGAAGCCGTCGTACAGCTCGGGCGATTCATCAGGCCCACCGCCGTACACGCTGTCGAGATCGAACGTTGCACTTCGCAGGTTGCGACTCCGACGTACTGGCGTCACTCGCCCGAGACGAGAACCCGCATCACGGGTGATGTCGTGATCGAGGAACTGGCCCATGAACGTAACGCCAGCTGTGTGCGTTGGATTGTCCCGGTTGTTCGGACTGAGATCTGGCTCGGTGATCAGCCGGATCGGGCCGACCTCGAGCGGATCGTTGGCGTCCATCATTCCGCCCGGGCGGCCCATCTCGGTCAATGCCTCGCGAAGTTCCCGGCTTGGCTCGGCAAACGGCGGCAAGTCAAAGAGGCGAGAGAATCGGTCAGGCGCCGCGTTTCCGCCACCCGGGTTCTGGTCGCCGCCGTTGGGGATGCCATCTCGACCAGCATCTCGACCAGCATCTCGACCAGCATCTCGACCAGCATCTCGACCAGAGCCAGGGCCGCCTCTTTTGCGTTGGTGTTCGAGTCGGTCGTCGATCGCCTCTGGCTCCGCCTGGGCACCGGCGAGCGACGGGGCCGCAACAGCCGCGCCGACGCTGGCGCCCATCAGTCCAAGGAACGCGCGCCGCGACGGCGAGCCACTCGGGTGTGCTTCGGCGATGCTGTTGTCGACGGCCGGTCCCTGGGAGGTGATGTTTTCTGACATGGCACCACCATGAACGCGCTGAGCAAAGCCACTCACCGGGAAGCTGAAAGATTGTCGAAAGATGCACGCGGCGGCCGCAAGCCGCCGGAGCAGCATTCAGCTGATGGCAGCTGCGACGGCCGCGTGGAGATCGGCGTGCACCTCAACGTTGCGGTCACGCGTCGACTCGATGCGGACAACCCACGGGCCCGGTTTGGCGAGCTGGTCAATCAGTTCGTCGGCCGTCGCCACCGTGCACACGTCGATGCCATGGGCTGTTGCGAGCGCCGCAACGTCTGTCCCGAGTGGGGTACCGAAGAGCTGTTCGAAACGATCGCGTGCCAGCGTCGACGCCTGCGGAAGAAACGAGAAGATCCCTCCCCCGTCGTTGTCGACAACGACGACCCGGAGGTCGATGCCGTTCGCGACGAGCCCGACGAGCGCGTTGCTGTCGTGCACGAAGGCGAGGTCGCCGATGAGTACTGCTGTTGATTTACCCATCGCCGCGATGCCGCGAGCCGTGGACATTACGCCGTCGATGCCGTTGGCTCCTCGGTTGGCATGCGCTGTGGCCCGCCGCCCGCCGAACCACTCGTGATCGCGAATCGGCATCGACGACGACACGACGAGGTCGACACCTGCCGGGAGATGATCGGCAACGGTTCGGGCGACAAGCGGCTCCGACAGCTCGTCAGTCTCAGACAGGGCCGCGAGCACGGCAGCGTCAGCTGCACGGTCAGCTGTGGTCCAATCATCGAGCCACTCCGAATCGGGCGTGGTGCCCTCGACCGCCGCGATGACCGCGTCGAGCGTTGCGACAGCGTCGACGTTGCACCCGGGATCGATCAGACCAGGCCCACCGACCTGCACCAACTGAGCCCCGCCTGCGACTGCGTGGTCAATCCACTGGGCCAGTGTCTTGGACGTCGACGGTCGGCCGACTCGGATGACGACATCGGGAAGATGGCAATCGGCGAATGGTGCCGAACGCAGCATTGACTCCGACGTCGTGACCACTCCGTCGAGATGACGCATCCCGGAGATCGGGTCAGCCAAGATCGGCCAACCGGTCAGCGCATGGAGTGTTGCCACGCTGGCAGCGTCGACGCCACTGCGCCCGCCGGCAAGGATCAACCCGTGAGGCTCCGTGATCGCCGACAGAGGTTCGCAGACAAGTGCAGTGTGCTCGCCTCGTTCCTCGGCTCCGTCCCGGACCGCGGCATCGCCTGCGAACTCTTCCGGGAGGACCCCTGGCACTCCCAACAGCGGCTCGCGGAACGGCAGGTTCAACTGAATCGGACCAGCCTGAGCTCGCTGCATGGTCTCTGCAGCCAGAGTGCGCCACTGGCCTCGCTCTGCAGCGTCCGCCACCCCGGGGTCGTGGTACCAGCGAACGTGGCTGCCGTAGAGCTCGACCTGATCGATGGTCTGCGGCGCGCCGACACCACGCAGTTCCTCCGGCCGATCGGCGGTGACCACGATCATCGGAACGTCCGACAGCCCTGCTTCGACGACGGCCGGAAAGAAGTTTGCCGCTGCAGTCCCACTCGTGCACAACAGAATCGACGGGACGCCGCTGAGTCCCAATCCGAGCGCGACGAAGCCAGCGACGCGTTCGTCATGAACGACTTGGACGCTCAGCTCAATCCGAGCGGCGAGCGCAACAGCCAATGGAGTCGACCGAGACCCAGGCGCAATCACCACGCTTCGCACGCCCTGATTGATCCACTCGTCGACAAGAGTGGCGCAGAACGTTGCCTGAACATCCTGGGCTCGGATCGGTTCGACCATTGCTTCGAGACGATAGGGCTCTACCGTGGAGATCGTGGACACCAGCGCGAATCCCATTCGGCCCACCATTGACATCGACATCTTTTCTGATGTCGTCTGTCCGTGGTGTTACATCGGTAAGCGCCGGTTCGAGAACGGCCTCGCCCAGATCGACGAAGACCTCGGCGTCGACTTCAACGTCCGCTATCACGCATACCAGCTCGATCCCGATGCGGCTCCAGGCGTCGCGACCCCCGTCGCTGAGGGGTACGCAAAAAAGTTCGGCGGTCCCGAGAAGGCCGCGGAGATCCTGGCGCACGTCACGACCACCGCCGCCGAAGACGGCATCGAGTTCAACATGGACAAGGCACTCCGGGCCAACACGCTGCTCGCTCACCGACTTATTTGGCTGGCCGGCCTTCCCGACTCGCCTGTCGCTCAGGCCGTGATGAAAGAACGTCTCATGCAGGCGTACTTCACCGACGGCCAACACATCGGCAACCCGGATGTTCTCGCAGCATGCGCAATCGAATTGGGCTTCGCCCGCGATGATGTCGAGTCATTTCTCTCCTCCGATCAAGGGGTCGCCGAGGTCCGGGCCGAAATTGAAGACGCACGCGACAACGGCATCACAGCGGTGCCGACGTATGTGTTTAACCGTGAGTGGTCCGTGCCTGGCGCCCAAGACGCCAGCACCTTCGAGAAGGTGCTCCGCAATATCGCCGCCAACATGCTGAAGCCCGCCACCGACTGATCGTGCTGCTCGCACACGGGTTCACGCAGACCGCACAGAGTTGGTCGGTCGTTCAACAGTTGCTCAACTCACGGGGCTTCGACGAGAGCAATGCAGTCGATCTCCCGGGCCACGGACTAGCTGGCGACGTTCGATCCGACCTGTGGGGCTCCGCTGCTCACTTGGTTGCGGCTGGTGGCCGCAGCACCTACGTCGGTTACTCAATGGGTGGACGGGTGAGCTTGCACGCCGCTCTCGCTCACCCGCAGGCCGTTGAACGGCTGGTCTTGATCGGGGCGACCGCCGGGATCGACGACGCCGATGCCCGGGCCCAGCGTCGAACCGACGACGAACTCCTCGCCGACCGAATCGAGACCATCGGCGTCGAAGCGTTCATCGACGAATGGCTGCAGAACCCACTCTTCGCCGGCCTCACGCCGGACCAGGCGATGCGGGTGGATCGGCTGCGCAACACCGCCGATGGGCTGGCTTCGAGCCTTCGCCTTGCCGGCACCGGGACGCAGGCGCCCCTCTGGGATCGCCTCAGTGAGATCACATGCCCGGTCCTGCTTCTGGTCGGTCAACACGACAAGAAGTTCAGTGCCATCGCCGAACGATTGGCGACGGCGCTGCCGAACGCCGAGCTTCGAGCGATCGCCGACGCCGGCCACAGCGTCCATCTCGAGCAGCCGGAGCGCACCGTCGATGCGCTCATCGACTGGCTGGCATCGACATGATCTGTTTGCGACACCATCGGGCTGGTCAGCCGCCGAGTGCAAGGCCGAGGGTCACGGCAACACCAAAGCCGAGTTGCAGCTTGCCGGTTGCACCGAGGACACCGATGAGCGCCTTGCCGTTCGCTCCGCCGAGCACGGTACGGGTCGGTGCGATCGCGAGCGGCGCTGCGGCGAGCCCGATCAGCGCCAACGGCCGATCCGTTGCTGCGGCCACCGCGACGAGCACGAAGGCTCCGGCGATCAACACGACATAAAACCACCGAGTGCGCTGGTCGCCAAGCCGAACAGCCAGCGTCTTCTTGCCGACTTCACGGTCGGTCGGGATGTCACGCAGGTTGTTGATGACAAGCAACGCACAGGCCAGCGAACCAGCAGCGCACCCGACGATGACTGACAGCCCGGTGACGTGGCCGACGGCGGCGTACGTGGAACCTGCAGTTGCGACCAAGCCAAAGAAGACGAAGACGAAGACTTCACCCAAACCGAGGTAGCCGTACGGTTTCGGGCCACCGGTGTAGAACCACCCAGCCGCAATGGCGGCCGCACCAACACCAATCAGCCACAGCGATGTGTCGAGCGCGATTGCAGCGCCCGCGACAGCGGCGACGCCGAACGATCCGAATGCTGCGAGTTTGACCGACTTCGCTGATGCGAGGCCGCTCGCAACGAGCCTGACCGGGCCGACACGGACGTCATCTGTGCCCCGGACGCCATCGCTGTAGTCATTGGCGTAGTTGACCCCGACCTGCAGCATCAAGCTGACGACGAGGCAGGCCGCGACGCGCCACCAGACGATTGGCCCGCCACCCACGGCAGCAGCAGCGCCTATAGCCACGGGGACAACAGCAGCGGGCAAGGTGCGCGGGCGTGACCCGATGATCCAACGATTCATGTGGGCACCATCATGCCAGGTGACATGATGTGTACATGAGTGAACTGTGGCAACTGTCGGCGCTCGAGCTCGCCGACAAAATCCGGACGAAGCAGGCGTCGAGTCGAGAAGTACTCGAGGCGCATCTCGCCCGCATCGACGAGGTCAATCCGCATTTGAACGCCGTCGTTCGGCGACTCGACGACGAAGCGTTCGCTGCCGCCGACGCCGCCGATGCAGCGGTGGCCGCGGGCGCCGTATTGGGCCGGCTGCACGGTGTGCCCTGCACGATCAAAGAAAATATCGACGTGGCCGGTAACCCGACGACCCAAGGTGTCGTCGCGTTGGCCGATGCGATCGCTTCGATCGACGCACCCACCACTGCCCGAATGCGCGCCGCTGGCGCAATCCCGTTCGCCCGAACCAACCTCCCCGACTTCGGGCTCCGCGTGCACACCGACTCCCAACTCCACGGGTTGACCCGTAACCCTTGGAACCCGAACGTCACCGCTGGCGGATCCAGCGGGGGCGAGGGCTCCGCCATTTCATCTGGAATGAGTCCAATCGGATTGGGCAACGACATCGGTGGCTCACTCCGCAACCCGGCGCACTGCTGTGGCATTGCCTCGTTGAAGCCAACCGTCGGTGTGATCCCGATGGCCACGGTCGTTCCTCCGCAAGAAATGCCAATCTCCTCGCAGTTAATGGTCGTGGAAGGGCCGATGGCGCGCACCATCGCTGACGTCCGCGCCGGCCTCGAGATCCTCGCCGGCCAGCACCCACGAGATCCGCGCAGCGTGACCGCTGTCCTCGATGATGCTGCACCTGGCGAGCGGATGAAGATTGCCATGCTCCCTGAGCCTCCCGGAGGCCGGACCGACCCCGGCATCGCCAACGCCATTCGCTCGGTCGGCGACCTGCTGAGCAACGCAGGGCACGATGTCGTCGAGGTCGTGCCCCCCGACTACGAAACTGTGATCGACCTGTGGGGGCAGATGCTGATCGCCGATATTCGTCAGCAACAAGAACTCCTTTCTCTGGTCATGGGCGAAGGCGGCCAGAAAGTGCTCGCCAACCTTGAACGCGGGCTCGCATCCACCGACTTGGCCGGTGTTCTTGCAAGCCACGTCGAGCGATACCGGGTGATGCAGACCTGGTCGGCGTTCTTCGCTGAGTACCCGGTATTGATCGGCCCGACCTGGGCCTTGCCAGCATTCGAACACGACGCTGACCTCGACCCTGATCTGACCGAAACGATGACCGACACGATCCGCCCGGTGGTCATCGCCAACCTCCTTGGTACACCAGCCGCGATCACACCCGCTGGCATCGTTGACGGTCTCCCGGTGGGCGTCCAGGTGATGGGCGACCGCTTCAGCGATCTGCGTTGTCTCACGGTGGCCGGCGAAATCGAGTCGCTGGTCGGCACCTTCACGCCGATCGATCCGATCACCGGCTGACGTGGCTGGCCGTCTCGTTGCCCTCGATCTTCCCGGCGGGCCTGACTTTGTTGACGAACTGCAACGCATCTGGGCGAACGGTGATGCAGCGTTCCCGGTCGACCAACGGTTTCCTGCGCCTGCCAAACAGCAGATCTGCGCAGCGATGCGCGTCGGCGACGATATCGAGCCTGGCGACGCGCTCGTCGTCGCCACCAGCGGGTCAACCGGTACACCCAAAGGCGTGGTCCTCACGCACGATGCTGTGGCTGCATCAGCAGAAGCGACGAGCATTCGTCTCGGGGTCGGCGCCGGCGATCACTGGCTCGCATGTTTGCCGCTGTCACACGTCGGCGGCCTGTCGGTGGTTACTCGCGCTCTGCATGCCGGCACGGCTCTCACCGTGCTCCCCGCATTCGATGCTGCGGCAGTCGACGCCTCCGACGCGAATCTTGTCTCGCTCGTCGCCACAGCGCTCGCTCGCATCGACTCCACCAACTTCCGGACCATCGTCCTCGGCGGGGCCCGGCCACCGGCCAATCGCCCTGCGAATGCCGTCACGACCTACGGCCTGACTGAAACCGGGTCGGGAGTCGTCTACGACGGCATTCCACTCGATGGCGTCGACGTCGACATCGGCGACGACCATGAAATTCGGCTGCGTGGCCCGATGCTCACGCGCGGCTACCGCAACGGTCAGTCACCCATCACCGACGACGGATGGCTGCCCACCGGCGATCTCGGCGGCTGGACCGACCGCGGCCAACTCCACGTCGATGGCCGCAAGGGCGACCTGATCATCAGCGGCGGCGAGAACATCTGGCCCGAAGCTGTTGAGTTGCTCGTCACTTCACACCCCGACGTCGCTGAGGTGATGGCCCGCGGTGTCGACGACACCGAATGGGGTCAGATCGTCGAAGTAGTCGTCGTTCCTCTCGCCGGGCGAACGCCTGACCTGGAATCGATCCGATCGCACGTGAAGCAGAACGCACCGAGTTACCTGGCTCCGAAACGCCTCATACTGGTCGAATCGCTCCCGCGCACCGCGCTCGGCAAGCTACGCAGAATCGTCTGAGCGTCAACCTCCAGAACTTGCAACCCCTGCACCACCGTCGATGACATATGTTTCGCCGGTGATCCAGCTGGCCATATCGCTCGCCAGGAAGACGGCGAGGTTGGCAATGTCTTGGGGGTCACCGAGCCGTTCGAGCGGCAGGCGAGCAGCCAGGCTGTCGCCAAAATTGTCGACGAGGTAGGCGGCGAAGTCAGTCTGGACGAGCCCAGGCGCAATGCCGACGACGCGGTTCGGACCAATCTCGCTGGCGAGCTGACGGGTGAGGTGGATCACTGCTGCCTTGGTCAGGTTGTAGACCCCGAGGCCACCTTCGGCGCGGAGCCCGCCGACCGATGCGATGTTGATGACGACGCCCGGCTTGTCCTTGAGCGCATGTTCGTATGCAGCCTGAGTCCAAAAGATCGGAGCATCGAGGTTCACCTGGAACGTCTTGTCGTAACGGCCCTTGTCGACTGCCATCATCGGCCCGTAGTACGGGTTCGTCGCAGCGTTGTTGACGAGGATGTCGAGCCCGCCAAAGCGTTCGATCGTTGCGAGGACGGCACGCTGACCAGCGTCCTCGTCGCCAGCGTTGGCGGCGAACACATCGACCTCGCCGGTCATCTCGGCAGCAGCTGCCTCGAGGGCATCCTGCTTGCGACTGTTCAACATGACCTTTGCACCAGCAGCAGCCATCGACGCAGCGATTGCCTTACCGATACCGCGTGAGGCTCCCGTGACGAGAGCGACTTTTCCATCCAGGGAGATCTCCATGGACGGCGAACCTACTCTGCGGCCTCGCCTGTCTCATCACGGTGGAGTTGATCGGGATGGAGTTGATCAACGTGGAGTTGCCGAAACTCGGCCGGCGGGGGGCCACCCCAGTGATGCTCGATGAGGAGTGCGAGCTCACGGGCGCGCATCGTCGCTGCTTCGGCAGGCTCGGCATGGTCGTGCCCCAAGATGTGTAAGACACCGTGAACGACAAGCAACGCAATTTCGTCTTCGTAGGTCCCGGCATGGTCAGCGAACTGCGCACCAGCGACTGCCGGCGAAAGCACGACATCACCGAGCAGAGCGGGAATCACCTCACCATCGGGTGTGATCATCGGTTCGTCGTCGAGCGGGAACGAGAGCACGTCGGTCGGACCAATTTTGCCCATGTGTTCGGCATTGAGTTCAGCCATGTCGTCGAGGTCGATGAACGTGAGCGTGAGTTCGCCGCTCGCACCTTCGGTCAGCAACGCAGCGTGAGCCAGTTGCTGCCAACGCTCGACGTCGACGTCCCAGCGAGGAGAATCGTCAGCCGATCGCTCATCGGCGGCAACGACGGTGATGTCGTCAGCGCTGGGCTTCACGTTTGGCTTCGGCTGCTGCGTCGCGCCGTTCGTAGGCCCGCACGATGTCGGCAACGATCTTGTGGCGAACCACATCAGCGCTCCCGAGCTTGACAAAGGCCAAGTTGTCGATCCCGGCCAGGGTCTCTTCCAGCGAGAGCAGGCCGCTCTTGTTGCCGGCTATATCGACCTGGGTCACGTCGCCCGTGATGACGACACGCGAACCGAATCCGATACGCGTCAGGAACATTTTCATCTGCTCAGGCGTCGTGTTCTGAGCCTCGTCAAGGATGATGAAGCTGCTGTTCAAGGTCCGGCCGCGCATAAAAGCGAGCGGTGCGACTTCGATCACCTGCTTCTCGATCAGACGTTGCACACCTTCCATGTCGAGCATGTCGTACAGGGCGTCGTAGAGCGGCCGCAGGTACGGGTCGATCTTCGCCATGAGATCGCCCGGCAGGAACCCGAGCCGTTCGCCGGCCTCGACTGCTGGGCGGGTCAAGATGATGCGCTCGACCTCTTTGGCCTGGAGTGCTCGCACTGCCATCGCCACAGCAAGCCACGATTTTCCGGTGCCTGCTGGCCCGATGCCAAACGTGATGACGTTCTTCGCAATGGCGTCGACATACCGCTTCTGGCCCGCAGTTTTCGGCTTGACCTGACGTCCCTTAGCGTTCCGGAGCACCTGATGCGTCAAAATTTCGCTCGGCCGCTCATTGGACTTCACCATCGTGAAGACCCGGTCGAGCGTGTTGTCGTCGAGCTGCTGACCGTTCTGGATCAATGTGACGAGCTCTTCGAACAGCCGCGACACGTTCGTGACGTGGGATGTCTCCTCGCCAGACACTCGGACTTCGTTGCCACGGACGCGGATGGCGACGGTAGGAAACTCTTGCTCAACGCGCCGGAGAAACTGATCACGCGGGCCAACGAGGGCCGCCATTACATGTTCGCCCGGTACGACAACCGTGACGTGAGAATCTGGGGAAGGCCGTGCTGGGGCGCCTTGGGTCATCTGGCGACGCGTTCGCCTTCAACCGGTGCGAGCGCAGCATCAGTTTCGACGGGAGCAAAATCCAGGGCGTAGTAGCGCGACGTCCCGTGTTCCTGCAAGTTCACCGGCCCAATCATCTGTGCCAGGCGGTACAGGAGTTCGGCTCCCCTGCCTTTCTGGTTGGGTTGGTTGGACTCAGGCAGGTCAAAAACCAGCAGTGCGCCTTCTTCAGCTTCGACCGCCAGGCCGCCGCGGGCCAGATCGAAGATGGCGGTACCGGACTGGTAATCCGGATGGCTGACGACCCACATGATGTAGTGCACGAGGCCAGCGGCGGACCGCTTGGGGTCGACTCGGTTGAAGTAGGCGCGGCTGAGGTAACGGGTCGAACCAATGTCAGTGGCGATGAGCGACATCGCAACCGGGCGATTTTCATCACGAACCACCCAGATCCGGTTAGCCGGATCAGCAAGCAGCTCGTCAAATTCGGACCGGTAGAGCGTCTCTCGGGTCACGTCCGCAGCAGCGAGCGGCTCATAGGCGACTTCGTAAAGGTGCCAGAGATCTTTCAGCACGTTTGGGTCGGTGACATTCGAGTGACGCGTGACGTACATGCGGATCTCTTTCAGCTAAAACAGGGCGAACACAGTGAGTCGTGCTGAGCCGCGGAGCGTGGTCAGAACAGTAATTCCTAAAGAAAGCCTACGGTAACTCCAATTCGCGACCGATAAAGGATTCTGTCGGGCGGAATAACTGCGCTCGCTGCTCAGCCGACCACTCCAACGCCGAAAGGACCACTTCCAAATGAATCGCGAACTCAAATGGCTGACGCGTTGCTACGCCGTGTTCGGCGTGCTCGCTTTCCCGGTGTACCTCGTGTCTGGCGAACTCGTTCGCACAGTTCTTTCCCTCACGGTCATCGGCGGCCTGCTCCCGGCAGTGTGGATCGGCCTCAAGCGCCACCACTTCCCTCGGGGCCTCATCGGCATCATTGCTGCAATCGGCATCTGCTACGTCGCATTTGAAATCGTCGGCGGTCTCGTCGACGGCGACCGAGCGATCTACTTCACCACTCCCATTGACCTCGTGGCCAACTCGTTGGTTATCTGTGCTCTCGCATGGGTCGTCAGCCGCCGACGCGGCCGATTCACCGTGGGCGATGTGCTCGACGGGCTCATCATCGGCATCGGCGGCTGGTTGATCGCGTGGATCACGTTGGTGCAGCCCTTCTTGAATCTCGACCAGCACCCGCCACTCGGCCTCGTCCTCAATGCTCTCTACCTTCCGATGGCGGCACCGTTGCTGGCGCTGTCCGCCGCCCTCATTTTCTCATCCGTCGGGCGCCGTCCGGCTACCTGGCTCGCGGTCGGTTGCATGGTCACCAACGTCATCGGCGACGCATTCTTCGCCGTCTTCGAGATCGGCCAGGCCGGGGCATGGGCCGGGACCATTGCGTATGCCCTGTATCTGCCGGCCTACGCCATGGGCGGTGCAGCCTTCATCCACCCGTCAGCTGGCGACCTCATCAACAAGAACCAAGAAAGTCGCCGCCTCCAACTGCCCGGCCGACTCGCGATCACCGGGATCTCGCTGACGGTCCCGATCGTGCTCGTCGCATCTGTCTCGACGGCCACGTCGTTTGATCGAGCAGTCCGAGTGATCTCAACACTCGCAATCCTCGGCCTGGTGTCGCTGCGGCTTGCTCAGGCCACTCGCTCGCATCTGCACGCCCAGGAGGAACTCATTGAGTCGGCACGAACTGATTCGCTTACCGGGCTCCCCAACCGCACTGCAATGCTCGAACTTGCCGCTGAGCACATGGATGAATCCCAGGGCCACGACACCCGCCCATCCGTGTTGCTTATCGACATCGACCGGTTCAAGAACACCAACGACTCCCTCGGCCATGCAGCGGGCGACGAAGCCATCCGTATCCTCGCGGGCCGACTCAGCCTTGTCGCCGACAAGTTGGGCGTCCACCTCGGCCGCCCGTCCGGCGACGAGTTCCTCGTACTCGACACAATCAGCACCACCACCGGCGAAGCACTCGCCCACGCCGAAGCGTTCCACGAGGCCTTCAAGGCTCCCGTGTCACTCGACGCAGGCGTGATGTTCCTGACCGCCAGCATCGGCGTGGCAACCATGCCAACCGACCGGGTCGTCGACCCGTCCGACCTATTTCGTCATGCCGACATTGCGATGTACCGGGCCAAGGATGCCGGCCGCAATTGTCTGGCGCTCTATCACGACACGATGCAGCAGCGCCTCACGCAGCGGATGCAGATCGAGACGGCGTTGCATAGCGCCCTGGACAACCATGAGATGCGGCTCTACCACCAACCGATCGTCGACACGACGAGCGGACGCGTAGCCGGATTCGAAGCATTAATCAGGTGGCAGCGCAGCGACGGCACGATGATGTCGCCTGTCGAGTTCATCCCGGTCGCCGAAGAAACAGGCATCATCACGAGCCTTGGTTCGTGGGCGCTCCTCGAGGCGCTGACCCAGCTGACCACCTGGCGCGAAGACGGCATCGTCAGCGATTCAGCAACCATGTCGGTCAACGTTTCAGTTCGTCAGCTCTCCGATCCAGCCTTCTGTGACATCGTCGAAGAAGCACTCAGCCGGTCAGGTCTTCCGGCCCACCTGCTCTGGCTCGAAGTGACCGAGACGATGATGATCGAGAACCCCGAAGTTGCACGCAACACCTTGCAGCGGATTCACTCGACCGGCGTCAGGATCGCCCTCGACGATTTTGGGACCGGCTACTCCTCGCTTTCGCTGCTCCAGCAATTCCCGATCCAGCGCCTCAAAATCGATCGGGCCTTCGTCAGCGGCATCGCCGACAACGCCAACGACCGGTCACTCGTTCGCTCCATCATCGCCATGGCCGGTGCACTCGGCCTCGACATCGTCGGTGAAGGCGTCGAGACGGTCCAACAGCTCAAAGTGCTGCGCCAGCTCGGTGCCGACAAGGCGCAGGGATACCTGATCTCGCACCCCGTGCCGGCCGAGGCAATGCGCTCAACGATCGCCGCGCTCGAGAGCCTCTCCCAGTGGGAAGCGTTCGGTGACGTACTCGGGGACCGCCCCGACCGCCCGACTCGAATCTCCTGACTCACGCGAGTTCGACTCGAACTGCGCCCATCGCTTCGACATCAGCGTCGTCGTGCGTGGCGAACACACATCTTGTTCCCGACGCAACGAGGTGCTCCACGAGGCGCGTCCGCATCGAACGCCGTGCAGCCACATCGATCGCGACGAACGGCTCGTCCAGCAACAACAGATCTGGAACAGCGGCAATTGCCCGCGCCAGGCCGGCACGCTGGCGTTGGCCTCCGGACACTTCGTGCGGGCGGCGACGTGCGAGCTCGTCGATCTCGAACTCGGCCAACAGTTCGGCAGCGCGTTGACGGGCCTCGACTCTGCCGGCTCCGATAAACCGAAGCGACGACGCGACGTTGTCACGGAGCGACATGGCGGGGAACAGCGAGATGCGCTGCGGGAGATAGCCGATGCTCGCTGGCGAGGGCCCGAGCCGTTCGACTGAGCTCGCCGGTTCGAGCCCAGCCAGGCAGCGCAGCAGGGTCGACTTCCCGACCCCATTCGGGCCGGTCAGCGCCACGATCGACGCATCTGGCAGCACGACGTCGAGGGTCAGGTCACCGCGATCGAAGCGGACGCGGGTGGTCATGGTGGTCATGACGACACGTCCGAGCGGAAGACGCCGAACCAACGATCGCGTAGACCGACGAGGACTGCGACCGCCACGACCACCAGCACAGCGCTCAACACCACTGCATCGGCCGGGTCACGTTCGAGGAGGTCGTACACCGCAAGCGGCAGCGTTTGAGTGCGGCCCTCGAGGCTGCCGGCAAAGGTGACGGTGGCACCAAACTCGCCAAGCGCCCGCGCCCATGCCAGGACGGCTCCGGCGAGCACAGCCGGCCCGACTGACGGCAGCGTCACAGAAACGAATGCCCGGAACGGGCTTGCGCCGTGGACGATCGCTACGTCGGCGTATTCGACGTCCAGTTGACGCAACGCCGCCTCGACCGACAACACGAAGAACGGAAGCGCGACGAAGGTCTGCGCCAACACGACACCCGCTGTCGTGAACGGCAACTGCACCCCGACATCAGCCAGCCATTGACCGACGATTCCCTGACGACCGAACGCCAGCAGCAACGCCACGCCGCCGACGACAGGCGGAAGGACGATCGGAAGCAGACACAGCGCCCGCACGACCCGTGTCGTTGTCCCTCTGCCCGAGGCGAGCGCCCACGCCAGAGGCAGGCCGAAGACGACGCACAGGGCCGTGGCGATCAACGAGGTGACGAGCGACAGTGCAAGGGCTGATGTGGCCGCATCGCTGCTCAACGCTGCGCCGAGATTGCTCCAGGGGAGGCGCCACAGCAGTGCACAGAGCGGAACACCTAACAGCAGCGCAGGCACGGCCGCCATCGCGAAGACCCAGGCCGGTGGTCGACGGTTCACGGCGATCCGAACCCTGCCTTGGCCAGAATCGCCATGGCCGCTGGTTCGGTGAACACTTCAAGAACTCGTGCTGCATCCTCACGGCCAACCACCGCTGCAGCCTGACTGATCACCTGCACGTTGTCGACCCGGGCAATCGGCACGGCGCGCAGTTCGGGTGATGCCAAGGCGTCGGTCCGGTAGACAATTGCAGCATCGGCTTCACCCAGCCGGACCTTGGTCAGCGTTGCCCTGACGTTCGGTTCCCGACTTGCTGCGTCGACGTCGAGATCAATTCCACCGAGCAGGGCGTCGGTGGCCGCCCCGCACGGTGCTGACGATGCGCACAACACGACCAGCACGTCACTCGACCCGAGATCTGTGACACTCTCGATGCCTCGACCTGCCGCAGTGTCAGCAGCGACGATGACCAACTCGTTCGTGGCAATCGATACGACCGAGTCAACGAGACCCGCATCGCTCATGCGTTGCATCGTCGCACTGTCAGCCGTGATCACCACGGCCGCCGGGGCGCCCTGGCGGATCTGTTCCAAGAACGAGCCTGACGATCCGAACGAGAACTCGACATCGAGCCCGAGTTCTTCTTCGAGGAGCGCTTCGAGCGGCTCGGCAACATCGGTGTACGACGACGCTGCCAGAATGTCCACCCTGGCGCTCTCCGCTCCCCCACACCCGCCTGCGATGAACATGCCGGCCACCAGCATGGATGCACTGGAGGACCGCCTGCTCACGGCGCCACTGTACTGACCAGCGGGTCGGCCCACCGTGCCCGGCCGATACGTTGCCGATACCGACGACCACACTGCGGCGCTGTGTACGAGTCACACCTTTGAGATGGAATGACCGCCCAGCTCCGGCCAAACCCAGAAGTTTCCAGAACTCAACCGCTTCGAATGCTGCTCGTTGGATATGGCCGCGGAACGGTTGGGTGCGGGGCGAAGGCCGGCGGTGGGCGCGCTCAAAACTTCGATATGCACGGACACGGCGTGAGAATTTGACAGACTAACGAAGTGATGTCACGAGCTGTCCCTTTCGCCATCCTTGGTTCATTGCTTTTCGTTGCATGCAGCGGCGGGAGCGACGACGACACGTCGACAACTTCGATGGCCGTTCCCGTGCTTGAGGCGCCCGTGGCCACAGAAGCTCCGACCGTCACCGACGCCCCTGTGACCACCACCACTGTTCCGTTAGTTTTTGATGGCGCCACCGTGGTTGTCGCCAACGGCAACATCGTCGGCGGTTCCGCCGGCCGGATGACCGATGCCCTCGCTCGCGCCGGCTTCACCACCGGAGCTGCTGTCAACGGCTCCGAAAAGGTCGAAGCGTCGATCGTGTATTACACAGCGGCCGCTGGTGCACAAGACGTCGCCGAGACGCTCGCCATCACGCTTGGCGGCATTAACGTCGAAGCGCTCCCTGCGATAGCGCCGACCGAAGACGGCACGCTCGCCGACGGTCAGGTCCTCCTCCTACTCGGCAACAATGAGGCCGACAAATCACTCGCCGAACTGGCCAACGGATCGACGGACAACGCCGCTGCCAACACAGGAGCCATTGCCAATGGCGGCTCGTCAATCGTGGTCGCCAACGCCAACACGACCAGCGGCTCTGCTGGCCGGATGAGCAGCGTTCTCGAAGCAGCGGGATTCACGGTCGGGACACCTGCTGACAGCACCGCGAAGGCGAGCGAGTCAGTGGTGTACTACGCGAACGATGCAGCTCGGGCCGATGCAGAAGTACTCGCAGCGGCACTCGGCGGCTTGCCCGTCCTGGCACTTCCTGTCGACGTTCCGACCACCTCTGGGTCACTCGACGGCGACATCCTCCTCGTGCTCGGATCGAACGAAGCCGACAAGACGCTGGCCCAACTCGCCGGCTGAGCCCAGCCCGACACCGACGTAGGCCCATCGAATTTGCGAGACTCCGGAGATGCGGATCTCCCAGGTTTCAGATCACGTCGGTGCCCTCGTCAAAGACGTCGATATCGCCCAACCCACCCTGTCGTCACACCTTTACCGGCACATCGCCTCGGGGTCATTCTCCTCTCAGTTCGAGTGGGAGTCTGGTTCGGTCGCAATGTTGGGCAACCGGTCGACTTGGCACCGGGCACTCATCGATCCTCACGGCCATCGTCGGTTGATGCAACGAATCACCGTTGCTGGTGAAGAACTCGGCGGCGTCGCATGACCGGGCGCGCTGGGTTGCAACTCGGGGTCCATCTCGGCCAGCAAAACGCTCCGATGGCCAACATGGTCGAGCTGTGGAAGCGGTTCGACAATGCCGTCGACTGGATCTCGGTCTGGGATCATCTGTACGAGGCGCCGCCGAACGGTGGCAACACGCCGCACTTCGAGGCAGTTGCCACGCTCGGTGCCCTGGCGTCGGTCACCTCGAAAGCGCGCATTGGCTGTCTGATGTTCTGCGCTCCGTTCCGCAATCCTGCCGTTCTCGCAAAGTCATGTGTCGCCATCGACCACATCTCGGGTGGACGTTTCGAGCCCGGATTTGGCGCTGGGTGGCACGAACCTGAGTTTCGTGCACATGGCTACGAATTCCCATCGACCGGTGTGCGCTTTGACATGCTCACCGACGCCTTCGAGATCATCACGGGAATGCTCGGACCAGACGAGACCACGACGCATCAGGGCAAGCACTTCAGCGTCGACGCCGTCACGTGTGTTCCTGGCCCGCTGAACGGCTCGATGCCGCTCTGGGCAGGAGGTCGCGGCCCGCAGCGAACGCCCGCCATTGCGGCCCGGTACTGCTCCGGATGGAACGTGCCCTACGTTGATCCGCTCGAGTACCGGCGGCTCAACGAACAGCTCGATGCCGCGTGCGAAGCGATCGGGCGCGACCCCGCCACGCTCGAACGATCGATCAACCTCGCCTTCCACATGGGTGCTGACCGAGCATCGGCCGATGCTGAATTGCAACGGATCATCGACCAGTGGGGCCCAGAAACCGCCGAACGGGTGACCGGCGGTGCGCTCACCGGCTTGGCCGACGATGTTCTCGAACGGATCGGTGCATACCGAGAAGCCGGCGCCGACCTTGTGAACGTCGCGCTCCGCCTCCCCGTCGACGACGACGCGCTGGAGATGTACCTGACCGATGTCGTGCCGCAGGCCCGCGCCGCCTGGCCCAGCTGATCGACACGTCTCGCCCGAAAAATCAACGAGCCCTTGATGAGTCAGCAACTCATCAAGGGCTCGTCAGTTGGAGGCGACGATGGGAATCGAACCCATGTGCACGGAGTTGCAATCCGTTGCCTAAACCACTCGGCCACGTCGCCAGACGCCTTGACGATAGCGGCGAGAACTCGCTGATCAGGAGATTTCTCTGAACCAAGTCGCGAGTCGTTCGAGCCCTTGGTCAATCGAAACCGCTGGCTCCCAATCGAGGTCGAGCGCCGGCGGACGAGGGTCAAACCAGTGCGCCGTGCCGAGCTGTTCAGCAACGAATCGGGTCAATGGCGGCTCGACCTCTCCTTGGCGTAGCCGGTCCGGAAGCTTCGGCCAGGCACGTTCAAGTAGCGAGCCAATCGTGCGTGCTGCACCCAGCGGAACATCTCTGGGCTCGAACTTGACACCAGCTGCAGCGCAGATCCCCGCAACGAGGTCACGGATCGGGCGCGGCTCACCATTGGCAATGACGTAGGCCCGGCCAGCACAGGTCGCACCGGGAGAAACAGCGTCGAGTGCCGCCACAAGCGCGCTCACGGCGTTGTCGATGTACGTCGTATCGACGAGTGCGGTACCCCCGCCGACCAATGCGAGTCTGCCTTGTCGAGATCGTTTGACGATACGGCCAACGAGTTGCGTGTCACCCGGGCCCCAAACGAGGTGGGGACGAATGACGACGACGCCAAGGTGTGGCCCGTTGGCCTCCACGGCAATCGACTCGGCAATCGCCTTCGACTCGGCGTACCAGGAGCGTGTTCGCCCGGTTACCGGCGGTGTCGCAGCATCACCCATGATGGCTTCGCCGCCGTGTGCCACCGACGGAGACGACACATGAACGAAACGAGTGGTCGCCGAGTTGGTTGCTGTAGCGAGCAGGTTCCGAGTGCCCTCGACGTTGATCGAGAGGAACTCGTCGCGCTCCCCCACCACGCCGACCTTCGCGGCCAAGTGGATGATGCCGTTGCAGCCGTGCGCCGCACGGTCGACGGCAGCCTGATCTCGGATGTCGCCGAGCTGCTGTTCGACTCCGTCGAGCACTGCGAGTCCGTCGACAGGGCGGCGCTGTAGGCAGACCACTTCGTCACCGCGAGCCGCCAGCGCTCGTACCACGCCGTCACCAATCAGGCTGGAGGCACCGGTGACCAGAAGGCGCACAGTTACCCCCGCCGGAAACGGCGACTCGAGCGACCAGCGAGCACGTCCTCGGCCCAACCAGCCACCGCCGTGCGGTCAATCTTCGCGTTGTGGCGGATGTCCACCGGCAACGATCGTCGGCTCAGCACGGCTGCAACCGGATGGTTGACGACTGAACGCACCCGAGCCGTCAGGTCGGTTGACGCCAGGCCATCAGCCCCATGCGGGTCTTCGACAACGACCACAAGCTGTTGACGGCCCGCCGGGCCGACGCCGACTGCGGCAACTCGGGCAAGCTCAAGCGACGTCTCGACAAGACGCTCGACCGGAACCGAGGTGATGACACCTGCCGGGCCGTCAATGTTGTGCACCGCACGGCCTTCGACCCACAGTCGGCCGGCATCATCAAGGTGACCAACATCTCCGGAACGGTGCCAGACCTTGCCGTCGCCACGCTGCAGACGAGCAGCACGCTCGATGGCCCAGAGGCCGTGGTAACCGTCAGACACCCAGGGGCTCGTGATGACGATCTCGCCCATTTCGCCAGCAGGCATCGACGCAGGCGGCGCAGCAGAATCAAATCCGAGCGGAAGAATCTCGACCATTGCACCCGGCACCGGAGCACCGACGCAGACACCGCCGATCGGATCTCCCCCGGTCGCTGCAGTGATCCCCTCGAGACTGATATCAGCGACTGGAAGTACTTCGGTCATGCCGTACGGCGTATGGAACGACGCGTTCGGGACGAGCACAGACAACGCAGTGAGCGTCTCAGCAGGCACGGGGGCGCCGGCCGACATCACCGTGCGCAATCCGGCGAGCCCGGCGAGCCCGGATCCGGCTGTCGCAAGCACGTTGGCAAGTGCGGCAGGCGAAGCAAACGTGAGCGTCGCGTCGAGCCGTCGGCACGCAGCGTCGAGTGCAACCGCTGTGAGTTCGCCCGGCTTGGTGACGTCACAATCGGGCAGCACCGTGGAGATACCGAGCGCCGGTCCGTAGAGCGCAAACGGAGCGAATGCCGCGACCAAGCTGTCGTTGGTCGTGATCGCGTACGTTGCAGCAAGTGCGTCGCGTTGCGCTGCGAGCTGACCGTGGAGATACCGAACACCCTTTGCCGGGCCGGTGGCGCCGGAGGTGAAAAGAATCGCGGCGAGGTCGTTCGCAGCAGGTTCGACCTCTAGCGACTCTGATCCGACGGCTGCTTGCGCCATCAACACGTCGACGTCAACGCGCTCAGCGCGAGGCGCCCAGCGCAGTGTCTTGGCGGCACGCAACGCTCGGCTCGGACCGACGACCCAGTTTGGTCGGGTGCTGCGAACGGCGCGTCCGAGACCACGGAGGCCTAACCCTCGATCAGCAACAACGGTGACGCCGCCAGCTCGCCAGACGCCGTACACGGCAACGACGAGGTCGACTCCAGGAGGGGTCAGCATCGCAACGTGCTCGCCGGCCCGTAAGCCCCGACTCGCCAGTTGCGCAGCGACTCCGTCGACGCGATCGGCGAAATCGGCCCAGCTGATCGACTGTCCGGAGGCCATGTCGGCGAACGCTACGGATGTATCAGTTCGACGCTCGGCGAGAGCTGCCCAGAGCGGTTTCGGCGGTGCCGGGTCAGCAACACGGTCAGCAACACGGTCAGCAACACGGTCAGCAACACGGTCAGCAACACGGTCAGCAACACGGTCAGCAACACGGTCAGCAACACGGTCACTCAGCCAGTCGCCAACGACCGACGCAACATCAGCCTCGGCCATCACGAGGTGGTTCGCCGACGGGAAACGCTGCATGCTCGTGTTCGGAATCCGCTCGGCGAGGTCGGCCGCGAAGTCATCGTTGAACACAGGATCAGCCGCGCCCCAGGCCAGCAAGACCGGTGCAGTGATCGCTCCGAGCTTGGCGGCGACCTCGGCCAGCGCGACGTCAGAGGGATGCCCCTCACCAGGCTGCAACGGAACGTCGCCCACGAAGTCAGCTACTGCGACGCGGGCTTTGGCCGACGAATACGGCGCCGCGAAGGCGGCACGGTCAGCGGCGTTGATCCGGGAACCCGACAGCCGGGTGGTTCCGCTGACGAAGATCGGCGTTCGCCGGCACACGAAGTCGCGTAATGGGCCAGCAGCAGCGATCCGGATCAAACCTGGCGACTTCCGACCCACAGGCACACCGATGCCGGTGTTACACAGCACCATGCCGTCGACGCGATCAGCGTGGTCGACCGCCCAGCCCATGGCAATCGCCCCACCCCAATCGTGGGCCGCGAGTGTGAACGGCACAGTCGGGTCGATGTCGAGCGCCTTGATCACGTCACCGAGATCGGCAACACGGGAGGCGTAACGGCGCAGCCCAGTTCGCTCGCTGAAACCCATCCCGAGTTGGTCGACGGCGATCACCCTGCAACGGGTACCGAACTTCCGCAGGAACGTCGCCCACGCGTAGGCCCAGGTCGGGTTGCCGTGCACACAGACCATCGTTGCGTCGGGCGGCCCGTCGAGCGTCGGACCTGAATCAAGGACGTGCCATCGATACGTCGAGCCGTCATGGCTCGCCACGTCCAGCACCCGCGACCAAGCCGGATCAAGATGCCACGACTCGAGGTCGGCTGCGGTGGGCTGATCCGGAACCCAGGACCGAACGCTCACCAGACGATTTCGGTATAACTGGTGTTCAGCCCGGAGCCGATGCCCATCAGAAGCACGCGTTCGCCCGGAGCAATCTTGTGCGCGACGCTGGCAAGCGTCATCGGGATCGCGGCCGGGCCCACATTGCCGTTGGTCGGGAAGGTCTGCGGGGCCCGCTTGTGGTCGATACCCAACCGTTCGCAGAGCAGACGGGTATGCACCGAGCTGACCTGGTGGACGATGTACCAGTCCATGCCCGCTTCCCAGTCGAAGTCGGCGCCGGCGTTCTTCCAGGCAGCTTCAGCCAGGTCAAGGCCAGCAATCAGCAGCGCGTGAGTGTCGGTGTACATCGCTTCGAGGTCACCAATACACAGCTTGTGATGCTCGGTACCCGCACGAGCCACACCACCGACGAGGCGGTGGGCATCAGGATGCTTGTCCATCCTGCAAAGCAGCGCAGCGGCCGCACCCGACCCGAGGGTGAGTGATGCAAATTCGGCGAAGATGTCTGACGCTTCGGTCGTTGGCTGCTGCAGCCGAGCAATCGTCTGTTCCTGCGTGTATCTGCTGCCCTCGCCGTCGACGACGAGTGCGTAATCGATGGCGCCCGAATCGATCGCAGCGGCCGCAATCTGCATACCGTTGACGAATGCGAGACAGGCGTTCGCTACATCGAAATTCAGACAACTCGGGGCCAGGCCGAGCTGGTGGTGGACCGAGCAGGCGATCGAGGGCTCGAGGTGGTGCTTACACACCGACGTCGAGATGAGCATGCCGACTTTCGCCGGATCGATGCCTGAGCGGTCGAGGGCCTTGCGCCCTGCCAGCGCCGCAGCCTTGTCGAACGTGACATCTGCGGGCCACCAGCGACGAGATTCGATACCGGCCAAATCGGACAGTGTTCCCGCCTTCATCCCAGTGCGTTCGTAGGTAACAGCGAGTTGCTCGTCGATCCACGCTGATGTCACCACTTCAGGTGCCTCGACCGCTTCGATCGCAAGAACACCGACGTTGCGGTGAGTGAGCACTGAGTTTACGGTCATAGAGCAGGTCCTTTCGGGCGAACAATGAAGCCTACGCGACGATGCGCCGAAGCCAAAGGATTGTGCGGCAATCAACAATTCCGGCGGCGCCATCAGTCGTGGCAGCCGTTGGGCTGGACCACGAACTGTCTGTGAAATCGCCGGGAAATCGCCGGGAAATCATCGTGAACCGGCGTGAATTCGGCGTGAATTCGGCGTGAATTCGGGGAAAAAGCGAAGAACCCCTCAGACTGAACTGAGGGGTTCTGGAGCGGATGACCGGGATCGAACCGGCGACCTCAACCTTGGCAAGGTTGCGCTCTACCAACTGAGCCACATCCGCATGATTGCTACTCCGAAGAGCAGAGACGAATCTAGCAGTCCGATCGACCGACCGGACACGGAAATTACTTCCCGTTGCTGTGGCGCTGCCAAGAACTTGAACAGCGGGGCAATTTTACTTGTCGTCCTGAAGAGCTGACCCGTCTGGGTGGGCAACGCCTTCACCGTTGTCGGCTTGATCGGCTTGCTCGGAGACCTCGGCGACGGCGTCGTCGAGATGTGGCGGCATCAGCGGATCACCTTGTACGGCAAGTCGGCGGTCGGCTTCCAGTTAGGCCCGAAGATCGTCGAAGTTGCTGATCGAGGCGTTCGACGGGGCGCCGTCGTCGTCAACCTTGGGGACATCGTTGTCGTGGAACAACGGCTTCGCCCCATCTGGCCGCGCCTCGTCGAGCGTCAATCGCTTCTGCGCCGGATCCTGTTGACGCCACGATCGATCTGCCATCCGCTCAAGTGGAGCAAGGAGTTCGGGGTCGGGCTTTGTCTGACGGACGATCCATGCACCGATGAAGATCAAGACGACGCCGATGGCAACGAGAGCGAGTACGACGGCGTAGACCGTGCGCGTCGAGGATTGGTCACCGCCGGCCAGTTGCCGCGTTGCGTCTGCGGCCAGGGCTCTCACCGATTCACTGCTCACCGGGAAAGAGTGTGCCACCTGTAGCCATCGACCGCGCGGTCAATGCTGATGATCGGGGCACCACACAGCGGTCCGGCCACCGACTTTCGAGCGTTCGAGCGCGGCGCCGTCGCGCTGACATGGACCCGCGGCCGAACGCACGTCCGGAGAGAGCATCCCCATCGTGCTTCCGCCTCGCCGCAACATGATCGGCATGCGCCGCCGTATCGCCGTCACGAGTGCCGCTCGTTCAGTATGGGTCAGGCTGTTCGCTGGTCGCTGCGGAGCAATACCCGACCACCACAAGACCTCGTCGGCACAGAGGTTCCCGATGCCCGCGATCGCCGATTGGTCCAACAGCAACGACTTGATCGGTGACCTTCGACTCTGAGTCGCCCGCTCCATGCTCGAGCGATCGATCGCGAAGACGTCAACACCAAGGTGCGTGAGATCAGGATCTATCGAGACCTTCCCGAGACGGCGCGGATCGTTGAGCCGCAACGCTGGCGGTTCTGAGGTACTTACGTCATCAACCCAGACCCGCAGGCGATCCCATTCGGCGAGGTCGCGACCCGACGCATACTCAAGTTGCTCGATCGGAGCGACCCCGTGCACCTCGACGCGGCCGGTCATACCGAAGTGCAAGCCAACGGTCGGGCCGTCGGTTGCAATCAACACGACCTTACCGAGCCGGTCGATGCGCGTGATGAGGGATCCGGGAAGCATCGACGAGACACCGGGATCGGCCGACCGTCCGTCGGCCCACACGTCGGTGATGGTCGACCCCACCAACCTGCCGAGCGAACGCCGCCATATCTCCGCTTCGAGGCCTTCAGGCACGCTTCCGCCGTCTTACCCTGCGGCGTCGGTCTTGGACGCCTTGGCAAGCATTCGCTCGAGTGGCTCAGCCAACTGGTCGCTGTTGATCAAGAACGCGTCGTGGCCGTGCGGTGAATCAATTTCAACGAAGTCGCAGTCGACGGCATTGGACCGCAAAATTTCGTGAATCTGCCGCTGCTGATATGCCGGGTAGAGCATGTCGCTCCAAATCCCGACAGCGAGCGTCGGCGCAGTGACACGGGCCATAGCGCGCTCCAGGCTGCCACGACCGCGAGCGACGTCGTGGAGATCCATTGCCTTACCAATGCTCAGATAGCTGTTCGCATCGAACCGGGTCGCGAGCTTGTTGCCGTGATGTTCGAGATATCGCTCGACCTCAAACCGCTGCCACATACCCAGCGTGTCGCCCACAGTGGCTTTGTCCGCGAGTTCTCGTCCGAACCTGTCGGTGAAGACGTTGTCACTGCGGAACGTCACCTGGGCAACCATACGAGCGATTGCAAGGCCCTCGGTCGGCCCCTCGCCCGGCTCAGCGTCGTAGTAGTCGCCGCCGCGCCACTTGGTGTCGAGCCCGATCGCACGACGGCCGATGGCGCCCCATGCGATCTGTTGTGCCGTGGCCTGCATGCAGGTGGCGACCGCGACCATCGACCGCACGCGGTGGGGATACATCACTGCCCACTCGAGTGCCTGCATGCCGCCCATCGAACCGCCGATCACCGACAGCCACCGGCGCACGCCGAGATCCTCCATCAGCCGGGCCTGGGAACGCACCATGTCGCGGATCGTGACAACCGGGAAGCGAGAGCCGTACGGCTGGCCATCATCAGGATGGGGCGAAGCGGGTCCGGTCGAGCCTTGGCAGCCGCCCAATACGTTGGCACAAACAACGAAGTACTTGTCAGTGTCAATGGGCTTTCCTGGCCCAACCGTGTCGTTCCACCACCCCGGCGTGCTGTGGCCTCGGCCTGCCGAACCACTGGCGTGGCTGTCCCCCGTCCAGGCATGGCAGAGCAACACCGCATTGGACGCATCCGCGTCGAGGTGCCCCCAGGTTTCATAGGCCACGGTCACGTCGCTCAGCGCCGCACCCGAGTCGAGAGCGAACCGCCGATCGGTCGCAAACGTGAAGAACTTGCGCTTGCCGGGTTCGTCTCCGGGGCGCCATGCGCCACTCGCAGGGAGTTCCGTTGGGGTGGCCATTCTGAGGCGAATGTACCAGCCGCTAGTGAGGTGGTGACACCCCCTTTACCTTGCCCCAGCGTCGTCAGCTTGATCAAGAACCCGTTTCCGAGTTCTGGTTATGAAATAATCCAACAGCGCTCCGTTTGCAGCAACTGCCCCGGAGACAGCGCAGTTGCGCTACGAAGTAGTCAAGAACGAGCGAAGGGGCTTTCGTGAGACACCGGTTCTCGAGCAAGTGACCCAGCAGGTGACCCAGCAGGTGACGGACGCAGTGACGAGAAATGTGTCGGAGACCAGCTCCCAGGATGCGGCCCGGTACGACACAACGACTGCGGCCGACGAACTCACGACCGATTGTCTGCTCATCCCACATGAGGTCAGGTGGTCAGACTTTGGCGAACGCGGCGTGTACGCAACAGAACCAATCTCAGCCGGCACCTGCGCCGTGGTCTTCGGAGGTTTCGTTACCCAGGGCCCGGGGTTTCGTCGACTCCCTGAGCACCGCCAGCGTCATTCGCTGCAGATCGGCGAAGACCTCTTCCTCGTCAGCGATGAGCCATTAAACGACGGCGACTTCATCAACCATTCCTGCGAGCCCAACCTCGGCTTCGTGAGCGAAATCTCGCTCGTCGCTCTCAGACAGATCGAGCCAGGCGAGGAGTTGACGTTCGACTACGCCACATGCGACTCATTGCCCTACGACGAGTTCGAGTGCGAGTGCGCCAGCCCCAGCTGCCGAACCAAGGTGACGGGTCAAGATTGGATGTCACCGGCCCTCCAAGTGCTCCGGGCGGGCCATTTTTCGCCATATCTTCAGCGCCGGATCGACGCACTTCGCGCCTCACTCAATCGGTGAGCTGGCCCAGCACGGGCTGGGCAAGGCGCATGCGTTGCTCGTAGCCCGCTTCGTACGGCAGAAAGCCATTGCGGTCTGGAAAGAGTAATTGCACCATCTGGAACGGGGCACCACGGAACCACGACGCCGCCGTCGTGAAGAAGCTGGCGTGCTCTTCGATATCGATCGGCGCAAACAAGCAACGCAGCTCGTTGTCGAGCAAGCCGACCAGTTCGACGCCCACCGGGATCTCCGTGCCGCCTCGACAAGCATCAGCCACCAACGTCACGAGTCCGTTGGCCGCAACCGGCGTGAGGCCGAACACGGCAACGTCGGGAAAGCCGACCGCACCCGGCATCCCGATCGAGTACGCGTACGACGGCATCGGTGGGTTGCTGTCAGGATCGGCAGCGACGGGTTCGAGTGCCCACCCGTTGGTCTCGATCATCCACTCGATCTTCTCGGCGTGGGGAATGTGGAAGTCAGGAAGCTCCATGAGTCACCCGGATCAGATCAGATCAAGCGCGCCAGTGTCCAACGCATGTTGCAGATGGCGCGTCGCCATCGCGGCAAACATCGATTCGCTTCGGGCGCTCTCACCAACAATCTGAGACGCAACGACCGCCATCACGACACCACCGAACGATTCGCGACAGTACTGCGTCCACAGCCATGACGAATCGACGTCGACGCTGCGGGCAGCGAGCGCTGCCGAGTACCGGTCGAGCAGCAACCGCTCAGAGACAGCCCGTTCGTTGGACAGTAGGCCTGCACCCAAAAAGTAGGCGAGGTCGGCGACCGGCGGCCCATGGCCCGGGGTCTGCCAGTCGACTGCAGTGACGGGCGGGCCACCTGCGGGTGTGGCGAAGAGGAGGTTGTCAAGCCGATAATCGCCGTGGGTGATGGTGAGCGGACCTTCCCGATCGCCCATCCAGTCGAGAATTCTCGGCCCGAACGCATGGCTGAGATCGACCTGTTCGGTACTGAGGTGCTTGGCATAGGTCTCCAGGAACGGTCGGTGGAACATCTCCCACAACGCCGCCACACCGGTGACATCTTCGGTCGAGGTACGTCGCCCAAGCCAGTCGATGTCGTGCAGCGTCGGATCGTCCCAACGGGGAGCATGGAGAAGCGCAAGTTCTTCAACAGCAGCCGCTGCCCGCTCGACGGAACACCCGGTGACCTGATCTCCTTGCTCGGCCGGGGCCATGTCTTCAAGGACGAGGGCGAAATCGCCGGTCGTCTCGTCCCACTCTCCGAAGTGACACTCCGGCACACGGATGTCGACCGTGTCAGCAACGTGCAGGTAGAACTTCACTTCTCGCTCGTAGTTCCGCAGCGCGATGCCTGTCGCCCGACTCGTCTCGTCGATCGAAGGCAACTTGATCACGACCGAATCGGGCAGCTCCGGAGCGGCATCCAGCAGCCGCACTCGGAGGTTGAGGCCGACCAGGCCATCACCGATTCGGGTCGATTCGATCGCGCCGACCTCGCCGCCCATAATTTCCGAGAGTCGAGCAGAAGTGATGTCATCGGGGCCCATGAAGCGGACAGTAACAAAGCACCGATACCGTCACATAGCGATGACCCCCACGTCAGACAGCCCGTCGTCGTTCTCCCGGTTCAGCTTCCTCTTCCGTCCAAAGTGGATTGCCTTCCACGCCCTCGTGCTGGCGGCTGTCGCCACCATGGTCAACCTCGGCGTTTGGCAGCTTCATCGGCTCGACGAGCGACGTACAAACAACGCCTCCTTCGTCGCCCAAATCGAACAAGCGCCGGTCTCGCTCGACAGTGTGCTCGACGAGTTGCGCGTCGACCCTGAGACCTATGTCAATCGAAGGGTGCGGGCCACCGGCACGTACGCCCCCGAACAGATCGTCCTTTTCAATCGCTCCCAAGGTGGCGGAGCCGTCGACAACGTGCTCGCCCGTCTGGAAACACCCGGAGGGCCCATTCTCTTGGTGAACCGTGGCGCTATCGCAGTGCAAGCAACGCCACCGACACCGTTCCCAGGAGAAGTTGAGATCGAAGGACGCCTCAGGCTGTCAGAGTCACGCGAGCGTGGTGGTTTGAGCGATGCCGAACAAAGCGTGATCACTGAGCTGCGGCGAGTCAACATCGATCAGATCGCTGCTGAGTCTCCGGAGCTCGACTACATCCCGATGTACGTCGAACTGCTGAGAAGTTCTCCTGCAGTCGGGCCGAGCGATCCGCAACTTCTCGACCCACCAGAACTGAGTGAAGGCAACCATCTGTCGTACGCGTTCCAGTGGTTCATCTTTGCGTTCTGTGTCGCTGTCGGCTGGGTGCTCGCAGTGCGCCGGTCGATCACGACGGCCGCAGCAGGCGAGCAAACGCCATCGGATTCCCCACCATCAGTCGACGCCGAGTCGACCATGGCGCCTGCCTGAACAACCGTGCCATCACGGCACTCAATTCGGTGGGCGGCGTGCCGGATCGCATGTATTTCGGCCACATGTCGGGTGGCAGGTCGAAAAACTCACCGAAGAACTGTCGCGTCTGATCAGCATCAAGCCGAGTGAGCATGTCGAGGCCGTAGTCGTGGAGCGTCCTCGTGCGTCGATGCGCAACCGGCCACACCGCATTCCAGACAGGAATCGAGTCGGCCACCTCGTCGTCCGGTGACGTCCCCAGGACTGCTTCGATTGCCGCTGCGACCGGCGTGGCCATCAACATCGAATGGACTACCGAGTAGCCCGAGGTCGGGTTGACGTAGCCGGCTGCAGCGCCGAATGCGACGATCGGCTGATTCCTTCGAGGCCGAGCACCACCCATTGGAATACGCACCGACTCGGTGCGCACCGCCGAGCTCAGCAGCGCGTCGGGTTCGGTCTGCAGGCGAGCTGCGAGTCGCGGCAGGAGGTCGAGTGGATCGATCGCCGGGCGAGCTGCCAGCACCGTCTCTTCGACAAGCCAGCCGTCAGCGACGGGCAGGCTGTAAACAAACGTGCTGTACTCAGTGGCGGGGGCGCGCGCATGCTGCTCGCTCGGCGATCGGAAATCCATCACGGTCGGCTGCGCCAGATCGCCGGCCGGTGGTTCGGTGAGGACGACGCCGAACGCCGTCTGCCACGCCGGCGTCGACGAGCCGTTCACTCGGTCAGCGAATGCTGCGGGCCATCCGGCTGCATCGACAACCAGGCGGCAACTGAGCTGCTCACCCGAATCGAGTTCGACCGTGTGCCGACCGCGCGCTGTGCGCACGAACGCCACCCGACCAAACCGATGGGTGACGCCGGCGCGCAGCACAGTGCGAAGCGCGACGTTGTCAAGCATTCCGTATGCCCGACCAAGGTCGTGTCGCCGGTCGCTCCATGCAACGACATCGAACGGACCAGCACCGAGCACATCGTGGCCGGTGAGTATGTCAACGGCGTCGAGATCATCGATCCACGTGCCGTACGGATTGCCCCACTCGGCATCGTCGCCGACCAACAACGTGTCGACACCAGCCGCCGTGCAGGCCAGTGCGAGGGCGCTCCCGGCCGGGCCGTCGCCAATGACAACAACATCGACGGACGCTTCGCTGTGCTTCGCCGGCACAGTCACTGTTGCCTCAATCGCTGTTGCCTCATGCGTGAGCGGCGCCACCGGCTTCGAGTTCAGCCATCCGGCGGAACTGTTCGACCACGTCCGGGGTTGCGTGGTTCGGGTCGAGTGAGCGGTAAACGGTGTCGACGTTGACCGCGATGCGGCCGAATTCGCCCCATTCGCTGAAGCGCTCATCGGCCGCGAGGGCTCGCCCGATGTCGCGTGCCGCGTCGAATGCGTCGATTCCTGCGGCGTGTCGGCCTGATGCCTCTCTGTCGACAAAGGAGAGGTACTCGCGCACCTCACGCACGCCGCTCTTATCGGTGAGCGGACCATGCCCCGGGACAACCGTGGTGATGTCCATGCCGAGCATCAGATCGCATGCCGCGACCCAGTTGCTCAACGGGCCCGCCCAAACGATCGGGGTACCGCCGATAAAGAGGATGTCGCCCGTATAGACGGTTGCTGCGTCGTGAACGTAGACGATCGCGTCGCCATCGGTGTGCGCTGGGCCGACTTCGATGAGCTCGACCAACCGGCCACCGACCTCAATCGTGCGCCGACCCGTGAACGTGGTGTCCGGCAGTTCGAGTTCGATGTCGTCGAAGTCGAACTCACCGAAGAAGTTGCGGAACAACTCACCGACATCGCCGGGCGCGTTGTTCAACGCCGCCAACATCGATGGCGGCACCTCGGGCATTTCTCGTGCCGTTGCTTCGGTCGCCACGATGTTGACAGCCGACCAACGCGCGCGCACCTCGCTGTTGCCGTAGCAGTGGTCTCCATTGGCATGGGTGTTGACGAGTGAATCAATCGGGGCCGCAGCGGTGTATATCGACATCGTGTCGAGCATTGCAGCCGTCAGTTTCGTATCGAAGAGCGTGTCCACGAGGAGCGATTGGCCGTCGCCGACGACCAACCCGGCGTTGCTCCATCCCCAGCCACCGTCAGGTTGGAGATACGCGAAACAGTTGTCACCGAGTTCGTGCAGGCCCTTGCTGTAAGTCATCGAGTCATCATTCCACGCAGGCACAACAGCTCGGCGAGCAGGGTGGTCGGGATGTGGGTGTTCACGTCAGGAATCGACGGGAACACCGAGGCATCGCACACGTAGAGGTCGGTGTAGCCGGTGACTGCGCCGTGCTCGTTGACGACTCGACCCATTCCGCACGTGCCAGTGGCATGGACATAGTCGGCGACGTTCTCGCGTACCCACCGAGCGATCGACGCATCATCGGTCAGAGCATCGGCGGTCGTTCCAACGCCGTCGATGTACACCTGATCGAAAATCTCGGTGAACGCAAGCCGTCGAACGACATCGAGTGCCAGCCGAACCCCGGCGACAAGAACGTCGAGGTCGCGTTCGTCGTCGAGCAGGTTGAAGTCGATGACCGGATCACCGGACGCATCGATGGCGACCGTGCCGCTCATGCCGGTGGGTGTCATCAGAGCGACCATGAGCAACCCGTACCCGGGCGCTTCAGCACCGAGATGGTTCATCGGAAGCAACTGAATGATGTCCTCACCAATCCGCTGCTCAAGCAGCGAGCCGAGGCACAGTCCGGTGCTGTCGGCGGCGAGACCGGCTCGATACTGGAGCGTGAGAGCAACTGACGGGTGGTCTTGCAGGTGGCGGCCGAGGCCGGGCACCTCCACACCGGACCGCAGCAAGATGGCGGGGCTGTGAAGAGCGCCGGCCGCGACGACAACACGATCAGCGGCAATGTCCGTTCCATCGGTGAGTCGCACGCCGACGGCTCGATTGCCGTCCAACAGAACCCGATCAACGCGGGAGTCGGGCCGAACATCAAGATTCGGTCGATCGGCAACCGGCCACAGGTACGCCTCGGCCGCAGTACACCTGCGACCGTCGCGTCGGGTGAGCTCGGCCGGCCGTGCCTCGGGGCAGGCTGCCAGGAGTGCCCGATCGACCGGGCCGAGTTCGTCTGGGGCGGCCACCTCGCTCGGGATCTGCACCCGGCTGGCGGCGACGTCAGCATCGGTCCAACCCCACCTCGCGCAGAGTGCGGGGTCAATCGTCTTGGCCACCATCGCGTTGACCGCACTCGACCCTCCGACACCGCGGCCACGCTGGTACGCCGATGTCGCTCCCCTGGCGGTCCGAGTCGCCAACAGGCCGTCGTGCGTTCGGCCCGACTCGTTGAGTGCAGCGAGGAAGTTCAGCCCGTCGATCGCCGCAGGTACCTCGCCGGGCAACAGGGATGGGCCGTCATCGAGCACCGTGACGTGGCGAGCCGGATCTTCCGACAGGCGTGCACCGAGCACGCAGCCAGCCGAGCCAGCCCCGACGACGACCCACTGCTGCATACCAATCAGATCCTGCTGCTCGCTTCGGCCCCGGTCGCTTCGGCCCCGGTCGCAGCGGTTTGGTCAGCGACTTCGGTGGGCTTCACCTCGTCCGTTGCACGAGGAAGCCCGGCCAAGTGGGCCGCGTCGTTGTAACGCACGAGTCGCCAGCGCTGATCACGAGCAGCTGAATCTGACGAGAGCACAAATTCGGTGATCGATGCGTTGGTCGTCCAGAGGTCGAAGATTCCGGTGGGGGCGGCACGGAGTAACTGTCGGAAGATGGCATCGACGACGCCACCATGGCATGACACCACGATGAGTTGGCCGGCCCGCTCGTCGAGGACGCGAGCAAGGGCTGAGCCGACGCGAAGATGGAACGCTGCGACGGTCTCACCACCCGGGAACACGTCAAAGTGCGGATCACCCCCGAAGTTCGGTGAACCGAACTGCTCGACGTACGCAGCGAACGTCACACCGTCGAGGTCGGGGCCCGGGTCATGCTCGCCGAAGCCCGCGATCTCGATTGGTTCGGCGGCTCCCATTGCCGGGCCAAAGATGCGTGCGGTCTCCAGTGCCCGGGCGAAGTTGCTGGCGATGAGGACGCCGCCCTCAAGTTCACCCGTACTGCTGAGACGGTCGCGTAGACGCCCTGACTGTTCGCGGCCGAGCTCGGACAGGCCACTGCACGTGCGATACCCACCAATCACTCGGTTCACGGTCACTTGCGACTCGCCGTGACGTACCAGAACGAGCCGGGTTGCTGGTTTGGTGCTCTGATCCGCCATACCTCCATCATCGCAGCAGCAGCGACGACTCCACCTTGCCGAGACGTGCGAGACAAACAGAAGCGGGATGCAAGCGGGATGGCTCCTCTGCCCGACTACCGATGTACCACCACATTCGTGCGCCGAATTAAAAGTACAATTTTCCCAGCTCCTGACAGGCCTTCCCTACAGTCGGCACCGTGGTCCCCCGGCATCGACTGACCCTCCGTCCAATTGAGGCCGATCCACGTGCCGCAGCCATCGAGCGCGGCGCTGCTGACCTCGGCCTCGGCGATCTCCATGAGGTGTTCATCGCCGACATCGTGTTCGTCGATGGCGACCTCGAGTCCGCTGACCGTGATCGCCTCCACAGCGTTCTCGTCGACCCGCTGTTACAGCGTGGCAATTGGGACCTCCCAACCAGCCATGCCGTGGAGATCACGCTCCAACCCGGCGTGACCGACAGCGGCGCTGATGCCGTTCGGCATGCGTGTGAGCGTCTCGGTATCAACATCGAGGCCGCTGCAACCGGGCGCCGGATCCGCTTCAGCGACGACGTGTCCGACGAACTGGCCGACGAAGTCATCGCGCGGCTCGTGGCCAACCCGATCATCGAACGATGGGCATGGGGGACAATCGAGCCACTGCACCCGGGCGCTGGCGAAAGCGTCGCTGCGACGATCATCCCACTGCGTGGTGCCGACGAGGGGCGACTCGCCGAGATCAACACCAGCCGTGCGCTCTACCTCGACCCCGAGGAGATGGTGGCGATCCGCGACCACTTCGAGTCACTCGACCGTGATCCCACCGACCTCGAGTTGGAGACGCTCGGCCAAACGTGGAGTGAGCACTGTGCCCACAAGACGTTCCGAGCCATTATCGATGCGACCGGTGGTCCCGAGGGTGGCGAGCAAGAACTCGTGCCGCTGATGCAACAGCTCCGCACCTGCACCGAAACCATCGACGCAGCGTTCGTCAAGTCGGCGTTCGTCGGCAACGCCGGCATCGTTGAGTTTGCCAAGGGTACGACGATTGCGCTCAAGGCCGAGACCCACAATCATCCGTCTGCAGTCGAACCGTTCGGCGGCGCGAACACGGGCGTTGGCGGCGTGATTCGCGACGTGCTCGGTATCGCTCACAAGCCAATCGCGATCACCGACATCTTGTGCTTCGGCCCAGCCAACCTGCCCCTCGCCGACCTTCCTGAGGGATCCCTGCACCCACGTCGAGTTCGTGAAGGCGTGATCGACGGCGTTGCCGACTACGGCAACAAGATCGGCCTCCCCACCGTTGCCGGTGCAATCCTCTACGACCCCGCGTACACCACCAACCCGCTTGTGTTTGCCGGATGCATCGGCACCTCGCCATCACGCCCGCTGCATGAAGGCCCGAGCCCGGGCGACCGCGTGCTGGTCCTCGGTGGAGCAACCGGCCGTGACGGCATCCGTGGCGCGACCTTCTCGTCGGCCACGATGGATGCCACTACCGGCGAAGTGGCTGGCGCGAGCGTGCAAATCGGCGACCCAATCGTCGAGAAGTTGTTGATCGACGTCCTGATTGGCGCCGAGGATCTCTACTCCTCCATTACCGACTGCGGCGCCGGTGGCCTGTCGTCGGCGGTCGGCGAAATGGCCGAGGGCATCGGGGCCGACGTCGAACTCGATCTGGTGCCCCGCAAGTACCCCGGTCTCGAGCCGTGGGAGGTGTGGCTCTCCGAAGCGCAGGAACGAATGGTCATCTCCGTCCCGAAGCGCAACGTCAGCGCGATCGTCAACCGCTGCAAGCGCGTCGGCGTCGGCGTCGCTGACATCGGCGAGTTCACCGGCGACAACGTGCTCACAGTGCGTTCGGCAGGTACGCCGGTGTGCCAACTCGACACGACGTTCTTGCACGACGGACGCCCGCAACGTCGGATGAATGCAGTGCTCCCCGATCCGGACCGCTCCGACCTCACCACGCGCAAGGTCGCCGACCCCGCCGCCGCGTTGTTGGCGCTGCTGTCGCACCCGAACATCGCGTCGAAGGCCACGACGATCCACCGGTACGACCATGAGATTCTTGGCTCCACTGTGGTTCGCCCGCTCATTGGCGCAGCGAGCGACGGCCCAGCTGATGGCGTGGTGCTCGCCGAACCGCTCGCTCAACACGGCATCGCGATCGGGATCGGCGTCAACCCGTGGTTCGGGCAGCACGACCCCGAGGCCATGGCCTACGCCGTCGTCGACGAAGCCATCCGCAACGTGGTCGCCGTTGGCGCCGACCCCGACAAGATCGCACTCCTCGACAACTTCTCGTGGGGTGACCCGCGGCGCCCAAGCACGCTGGGTGAATTAGCCGCAGCGGTCGAAGGCTGTTGCGCCGCTGCGTACATGTACAACGCCCCGTTCGTGTCGGGCAAAGACTCGTTGAACAACGAGTACATCGGCACCGACGGCGAGCGCCACGCAGTCCCGCCCACACTGGTGATCACCGCTGTTGCACACGTCCCAGACGCCAACCGCTGCATCACCCCCGATCTTGTCGAGCCCGGCAACTTCCTCATGCTGATCGGCAGCACGAGTTCCGAATTCGCAGGTTCTCACCTCGACAAGGTGCTCGGTGCACCCCCGAAGCCGGGCGTTGCGCCAGCACCCGATCCTGATGCGCCGACGCACTATCGCCATCTTCATGCCGCCATGCAAGCTGGCCTCGTGATCTCGTGCCACGACCTGAGCGAGGGCGGTCTCGCCGTGGCGTTGGCCGAGATGTGTCTTGCCGGCCGACTTGGTGCAAGCATCGACACGCTGCCCCACGATGACCATGCAACATCGTTGTTCAGCGAGTCCATGGGCCGACTCATCGTCGAGATCGAACCACGCAGTGCTGCTGCGTTTACGCGTGTCATGGACGACCACTGCCTGCGGATCGGCGAGGTCAGCGAGTCAGGCATGTTGTCCTTGCCCGGCGTCGAACCGATCCTCGTGTCTGATCTCGCCGATGCGTTCAATCGAGACGCGTACGCGACCGGAGTTGAGTCATGAGCCAGGTTCCTGCCCTCATCATCGCCGGGCCCGGCACCAACCGCGACCAAGACGTGCGCCAAGCCCTCGAGATGGCCGGCGCCAACGCCAGAATCGTGCTTGCCAGCGAACTCATCGAACGACCCCGGCTGCTCGGCGACTACCGGCTTGCCGTGGTCGCAGGTGGCTTCAGCCATGCCGATTCGCTCGGTGCAGGCCGCATGCTCGCACTCGACCTCATGGTCGGCCTAGGCGAGGAACTCCGCGGCTTTGTCGATGCTGGTCGGCCACTCATTGGTATCTGCAACGGGTTCCAAGTACTCACTCGAACGCGGCTGCTGCCAGGTGCACTCGGGCATAACGCTCAGGGCAATTTCGATTGCCGATGGGTCGTGCTCGACACCGTCGAGAAGAGTTCCTGTGTGTGGACGAAGGGCATCGAGGACCCAATTCACTGTCCGATCGCACACGGTGAAGGGAGGTACGTTCACCCTGACCCCGAGTCGCTCACCATTGCGGGCCAGGTGGCGCTGCGTTATCGGAGCACCAATCCCAACGGCTCGGTCGGCGACATCGCTGGTGTCTGTGATCCATCAGGTGTCGTGCTCGGACTGATGCCTCACCCGGAGAATCACATCGTGGCTCGCCAGCACCCTCGCCACACCCGCGGCGGCGGCGGGCCAAACCATCTTGGTTTGCGACTGTTTGAGAACGGCGTGCAACACGCCAAAGGACTCTGACCCCGCCATGACGCTCACGCCGCTCGACACCATCGACCTTCCCCTCGACGACCGGCGCGACGGCAAAGTGCGCGTCTCGTATGCCTTCGGCGACGACCGCCGACTGTTCGTCACCACCGACCGCCTCTCGGCCTTCGATCGGATCATTGCTCGAGTGCCCTTCAAGGGTCAAGTGCTCAATCAACTGGCCGGGTGGTGGTTCGAACAGACCGCCGACATCGTCGCCAACCACGTGGTGTCACTCCCCGACCCCAATGTGCTGATTGCACGCACTGCCACGCCACTCACCGTCGAAGTCGTCGTACGCGGCCACATCACAGGTGTCACCGACACGGCACTGTGGACTCAGTATGCGGCCGGAGCGCGCACCATGTACGGCCACGATTTCCCCGACGGCCTGCAGAAGAACACCAAGCTGCCGGAGCCAATCGTCACTCCGACAACAAAGGGCGAGATGGGCAGCCACGACGTGCCGTTGTCGTGCGCTGCTGTCGTTAACGAAGGCCATGTCGAAAGCGAACTGTGGGCCCAGGTCCAAGCTGTGGCATTGGCGGTGTTCGATCGCGGCCGCGAGCGCTCTGCTGACGCCGGGCTGATCCTCGCCGACACCAAGTACGAGTTCGGCCTCGACAGCAACGGTGAACTGATGCTCATCGACGAAGTCCACACGCCCGATTCGTCGCGGTACTGGATTGCCGACACCTACGACGCCTGCATGGCTGCCGGCAACGAACCGCAAAGTCTCGACAAAGAGGTTGTCCGCCGGGCACTCGCCGACGCCGGATACACCGGAGAGGGCGACATACCCGAACTTCCTGCAGAAGTGTGGGAGCAGACCTCTGCCCGCTATATCGAAACCTACGAGCGCCTCACCGGCCTCACCTTTGAGCGGGGCACCTACCCCGCCGATCAACGCATCAAAGATGCGGTTGCAACCCTGGAGATTCCATGAGCCTGCACGACGTCCCGGTCACCATTGGTCAACCCCACCCTCGGCACGGTGCGGTCATCGACGACAAGCCGAAAGACGAGTGCGGCGTCCTCGGTCTGTCGACCCCACATGGCGAAGGTGTCGCTCAGCTGGCATTCTTCGGGCTCTTCGCCCTCCAGCATCGCGGGCAGGAGGCCGCTGGCATCGCAGTCAGCGACGGCAAGCGCACTCGGCTGCATAAAGAAGCCGGCCTCGTCGCCAATGTCTTCACCCCCGACACGCTGGCGCCGCTGACCGGCTATCACGCCATCGGCCACACCCGCTACTCCACTACTGGCTCCAACTCCGGTCGAAACATTCAGCCATTCCTCGTCGAGACGATGCACGGACCACTCTCGGTCGCGCACAACGGCAACCTCGTCAATGCTGCAGCATTACGCGACGAACTGCTGAACAAGGGGTTTGGCCTCACTGCAACCAGCGACACCGAAGTGTTCACCCTGATGCTCGCCGCTGCCGGCGGTCAGACCTGGCAAGAGCGGATCGAGCGGACCCTCCCCGCCTGGAAGGGCGCCTTCTCTCTCGTCATCTTGGCTGCTGATCAGGTCATCGCCGTTCGCGACCCGTGGGGCTTCCGCCCGCTATCAGTCGGTCGTCTCCCGCACGGCGGCTACGCGGTGGCCAGCGAAACCTGTGCCCTCTCCACGCTCGGTTGCGTCGACGTCGACGAGGTCAAGCCTGGCGAAATGGTCACGTTGCGCGGCAGCGAAATCGAGCGCACCCAAGTGTTGGCGCCACAGTCCAAGGCCGCCCGTTGCACCTTTGAGTTCGTCTACTTCAGCCGTCCCGACTCGGTGTGGGACGGCCGCAGCGTGCACCACACCCGCCAGCGGCTTGGCATCGAGTTGGCGAAGGAATCAATGGTCGATGCCGACGTCGTCATTCCGGTTCCCGACTCCTCGATCCCTGCTGCAATTGGTTTCGCCCGAGAGAGCGGCCTGCCGTTCAACGACGGGCTCATCAAGAATCGTTACATCGGCCGCACCTTCATCGAGCCGACCCAAGACATCCGTGAACGCGGTGTCGCACTCAAGTTCAACGCGCTGACTGAAAACCTGAAGGGCAAACGCGTCATCATGATCGACGACTCGCTGGTGCGCGGCACCACCGCCGGGCCACTCGTCAAGCTCGTGCGCGATGCAGGAGCTTCCGAAGTCCACGTCCGGATCACCTGCCCGCCGATCACCCATGCCTGCCACTTCGGCGTCGACATGGGCCACGACAACGATCTCATAGCTGCTCGCTTCGACGTCGCCGAGATGCGAGCGCACATCGGCGCTGACAGCCTGGCGTTCCTGTCGCTCGACGGAATGATGAACGCCGTTGCCGGCCGCGACGCGGGCGACGACGACGGCTACTGCAACGCCTGCTACACCGGTCAATATCCAATCGCCGTCGGCGGGGCTCAGGCCAAGCTCGACTTCGAAGGCGTCATCGCCTGATGCGCGTCTTGATCATCGGCGGCGGAGGCCGCGAGCAAGCAATTGCATGGGCCTGCCGTCAACATGGCCACGAGGTCCGAATGGCGTCGAATATCGGGAACGCAAGCACGTCCGACACCGACCTGGTGATTCCCGGCCCCGAGGCCGCACTCGTTGCCGGCACGAGCGACACCGCAGCCGAACGAGGCATTGCGTGCTTCGGCCCGACCGCGGCACTCGCACAGCTCGAAGCATCCAAGGGCTACGCCCGCGATCTCGCCACATCACTCGGCATCCCGGGCCCGGCGTTCGCTCAGTTCACCAATGCAGATGCTGCGCTCACCTGGTGGGCCGAGCTCGGCCGGCCGATCGTCGTCAAACTGGACGGACTCGCCGCAGGCAAAGGTGTCGCTCTGCCCTCCACTGATGCTGAGACACGCGCCGCAATCGCCGAAGCCGCGTCAGTTGGCCCCTTCTTGCTGGAAGAGCGCCTGACCGGCCCTGAATGTTCGCTCCTGGCATTGTGTGATGGCACGACTGCCGTTGCCCTACCGCTCGCTCAGGACCACAAGCGCATCGGCGAAGGCGACGTTGGCCCGAACACCGGCGGCATGGGCGCCTACGCCCCCGCACCTGTCGCGTTCAGCGGCGCAGAACTCACCGACGTATTTGTCCAACCAGTACTCGACCACTTCGCGGCCGCTGAAACTCCCTACGTCGGCGTCATTTTCGCCGGACTGATGCTCACCGCTGATGGTCCGCGCCTCATCGAGTACAACGTCCGTTTCGGCGACCCAGAAGCTCAGGCAGTGCTGCCGTTACTCGAGAGCGACCTTGCCGAACTCGCACTGGCTTGCACCCGTGGCGACGTGATGTCGGTCCCGCTTCGGATCAAGGCAGCAGCTGCAGTCACCGTTGTTGCTGCCTCGCCGAACTACCCCGGCGAACCAGTCACGGGCCACCCAATCACCGATCGAGGCACCGACTCCGCTGCCGCATTCCGCTTTGACGCCAGCGTCGACGCCGCTGGCAACACGTCAGGTGGCCGAGTGCTGGCCACCACCGGTGTGGGCATCGACATTGCCGAGGCACGAGCACACGCCTACGAGCGAATGGCACAGATCAGCTTCCAGGACATGCAGGTCCGGCGCGACATTGCATGGCGGGCACCCGGAGCGCAGCTCGCCTCATACGCCGCAGCGGGTGTCAACATCGATGAGGGCACGCGTGCTGTCGCTGAAATGAAGGCCGCTGTCGAGGCAACTCATCAAACGCCTGGGCCGGGGGTCCTCCACGGGCTCGGCAGTTTCGGGGGCGTCTTTTCCGCCGAAGGCATTCAGGCAATGGACTCACCCGTCCTCGTCGCCTCAACCGACGGCGTCGGCACGAAGGTCGAATTGGCTGCCCGACTCGGCATGGTGCGCGGTGTCGGCATGGACATCGTCAACCACTGCATCGATGACGTTTTGGTCCAGTCAGCGCGGCCGCTGTTCTTTCTCGACTACATCGCGGCCAGCGTCCTCGACGCCGACCTCGTCGCTGAAGTCGTCGGCGGCATGGCCGATGCATGCAAGGCAGCCGGCTGTGCACTGCTCGGCGGCGAAACGGCTGAGATGCCTGGCATCTACCAACCCGGCTCGTTCGACATTGCCGGCACCTTGATCGGCGTCGCCGAGCGCGCCGAACTTCTCCCCCGCCCTGACATCGCCGCTGGCGACGTGTTGATCGGTATCGGATCGAGCGGGCCACACACCAACGGCTACTCGCTGCTCCGCAAGATCTTTGAGTGGGCACCAATGGACGTCACACCCGACGGGTTCGACAAGCCGCTCGGCGAAACACTGCTGGAGCCGCACCGCTCGTACCTCGATGTCCTGACCCCGACACTGCAGACCGGCGCCGTGAAGGCCCTCGCCCACATCACCGGTGGCGGCCTCCCAGAGAATCTGCCACGCGTGTTACCCGACGATGTCGACGCCGACATCGCGCTCGGTTCGTGGCCCGTGCCGCCGCTCTTTCAGCTTGTCCGCGAGCTCACACCGCAAATGAGCACCGAAGAGCTGTACCGCACGCTCAACATGGGCGTCGGCATGATCATCGTCTGCGCTCCCGATCAGGTCGCAACCGTTCAAGCATCCATCGACGAGCCCACATGGGTCGTCGGCAAGCTCATCCCCGGAACCGGAAAGGTCCACCTCTCATGAGCGACTCCCCCGTTCGCGAGCAGCGTCTCGTCGTCATGGTTTCGGGCAACGGCTCAAACCTCCAGGCGGTTCTCGATGCCTGCGCCGATGGTCGTATCAACGGCCGAGTGGTTGCTGTTGTCTCCAACAAGGCCGACGTGTTCGCTCTGCAGCGCGCCGCCGACGCAGGTGTCCCCGCTGTCCACATCGGCCAGCATCATGACGAAGATCGCGCCGACTACGACGCCAGGCTCACCGAACTCGTCGCCGGGTTCGACCCTGACCTCATCGTGCTCGCTGGGTGGCTGCGCATTCTGACGCTGAGCTTCCTCGGTTGGTTTCCTGGCCGCGTCGTCAACCTGCACCCGGCCAAGCCCGGCGAACTTCCTGGCCTCCATGCGATCGAACGGGCGTGGGAAGAAGCAGTCAACGGCGTCCGATCCGAATCGGGCGTGATGGTCCACTTCGTGCCCGACGAAGGCATCGACGACGGCCCACTCCTCGCCACCGAGGCAGTGCCGATCGACGTATCTGGAACCATCGAACAGTTCGAGGCAAACGTGCATGCCGTCGAGCACCGGCTACTGGTCGGCGTGATGGCTGACCTGTGCTCGCGTCGCATGAGCGACACTCATGATCTTCATCGGGCAGCCACGCTCGAACCAGCAACACCACACACGACAGGGGCATCGCAATGAGCGAGAACAATATCAACGACGGTCTGTTTGACAAGTTCGAAGCACTGACCTTTGACGACGTCGTCGTCATCCCTGGCTACTCCGAAACGCTGCCTGACGCGGTCGACACCACTGCGACCTTTGCCGCCGACATCGAGCTGGCGGTACCGCTCGTGTCTGCCGCTATGGACAAGGTCACCGAAGGCCGCATGGCCATTGCGATGGCTCGGTACGGCGGCATCGGCGTCATCCACCGCAATATGTCGATCGCCGACCAGGCATCTGAGGTGCAGAAGGTCAAGCGGTCGCAGTCGGGGATGATCACCGATCCGGTGACCCTGCCACCGACGGCCCTGCTGCACGAGGCCGAGACGCTGATGAACCGTTTCAGGTTCTCGGGCGTGCCGATCACCGACGACGACGGTCATCTCGTGGGCATCCTGACGAACCGCGACATTCGCTTCTGCGAAGGGTCCGACTTCGATCGCCCCGTCACCGACTTCATGACATCAGACAACTTGGTCACCGGGCCTGTTGGAACGACGCTCGATGAAGCGAAACTGCTTCTCCAACAGTACCGCATCGAAAAACTTCCGCTCGTCGACGGCGTCGGTTGCCTCGCTGGGCTGATCACAGTGAAAGACATCCAGAAGCGCCTCGACTTCCCGAATGCCTCGCGTGACGGCAGGGGTCGCCTCCGTTGTGCCGCGGCGATCGGCGTGGGCCCCGACGTCGAAGAACGCGTCGACGCCTTGGTCAGAATGGGTGTCGACGCGGTTTCAATCGACACCGCTCACGGGCACTCGGCGAACGTGATCAAGGCCATCGAACGTGTCAAGGGCTCGTGGCCCGAGCTCGCTGTCACCGCTGGAAACGTGGTCACCGAAGAAGGTGTCGAGGCGCTGGCGAGGGCCGGTGCCGATGCGATCAAGGTGGGTGTCGGCGCCGGTTCGATCTGCACCACCCGTGTCGTATCCGGAGCAGGCATGCCACAGCTCTCGGCGATCTACTTTGCGGCAAAGAAGGGCAAGGAGATCGGCGTTCCGATCATTGGTGACGGCGGCATCACGTTCTCGGGCGACATCGTCAAGGCAATGGTCGCTGGTGCATCGACCGTCATGCTCGGTTCGCTCCTCGCCGGCGTTGAAGAAAGCCCCGGAGAAGTAGAGCTGTTCGAAGGACGCCGGTACAAGAGCTATCGCGGCATGGGCTCAATGGGTGCTATGACCGGTGACAGCCAAGACCGCTACGCCACCGGACAGTCGACCAGCGGATCAACCATCGGCGCGGCCAGCCAGAAGCTCGTTCCCGAAGGCATCGAGGGTCGCGTCCCGTTCGCCGGGCCGCTCGGCGACGTGGCCTACCAACTCGTTGGCGGCCTTCGCTCTGGCATGGGCTACGCCGGTGCTGGAACGCTCGACGAACTCCGCAACGCCAAGTTCATGCGTGTCACCAATGCTGGTCGCGAAGAGAGCCACCCGCACGACGTGACCATCACCAAGGAAGCGCCGAACTACCAGCGGACCTGAGCCCTTCTCGTCTCGTCCCGGTCTGCCCGTTCGTCAGCGTGATGGTTTTGGTTGAAATGAGAGCCAAAACCATCACGCTGACGAACGGAGAGGCGTTTACGAGGAGATCAGATAGACCAGAGTCATGTTGATCGTCGTGTCACCCGCCAAGGCGCTGGACTTCGAAACGCCGCTGCCAACCAAGAAACACAGTCAGCCTGTTCTGCTCAGACGGTCCAAGGATCTTGCCAGGATCATGGCAGGCAAGTCGCCCGACGACCTGTCGAAGATGATGTCCATCTCGGCGAAGCTCGCAGACCTCAACCATGAACGGTTCCAAGACTGGACCACACCGTTCACCACCGACAACGCCCGGCCGGCGGTGCTCGCGTTCGACGGCGACACATACACCGGGCTCGATGCCCAGAGCTCGTTCAGCGAGCGGGACTACACCTATGCCCAGAAGGTACTCCGTATCTTGTCGGGCCTCCACGGCGTACTGCGCCCCCTCGACCTCATCCAGCCGTACCGGCTGGAGATGGGCTCCAAGGTCACGCATCCCAATGGCGGCGATCTGTACAGCTACTGGGGTGATGAGGTAACCAACCAGCTGAATGCATCGCTCGCCGACTCCCCCGGCGCCAAGGTGCTGGTCAATCTCGCATCGAACGAGTACTTCTCTGTTGTCCAACCTGACCGCTTCGACGGCCGGATCATCTCGCCCCGCTTCCTCGATGCAAAGGAAGGCGGCGAGTACAAAATCGTGAGCTTCTTTGCGAAGCAGGCGCGTGGCTCGATGGCCGGCTGGATCGTGCGAGAGCGCATCACCGCCGCCAAAGCGCTCCTTGCGTTCGATGCCAACGGCTATCGCTACGACGCCGAAAGGTCAACGCCCGACGAGCCGACGTTCACCCGTCGCCAATAATGCGACGCGTCGCCGTCGTTGGCGCGTCCGGTTCCGGAAAATCGACGCTCGCAGCAGCGCTCGCCGAAAAGATCGATGGCACATCTCTCGAACTCGATGAGCTGTTCCACGGCGAGAACTGGGCACCGACGCCGACGCCCGAGTTCCGTCGCCGAGTCGCGGAGGCGCTCGACACCGACAGGTGGGTCGTCGCTGGCAACTACAGCGTCGTGATGGATCTCGTGCACGGCGGCGCCGACACGATCATCTGGCTCGATCTGCCGCGTTGGCTGGTGACGTGGAGCGTCGTCCGACGCAGCCTCCGTCGAGTGATCAAACGTGAAGAACTGGGGAACGGCAAGAGGGAACGATGGCGCAACCTCGTCAGCCCTCACCCCGAGGTCAACGTCATCGTCTGGGCCTGGACCCACCACGCCGCCCACACGAAGCGCTACGAGGGGTTCCTTACCAGTCCGTTTTGGGCCCACGCCGATGTCCGCCGGCTCCGCAGCCGACGCGAGGTTGCACAGATGATGTCGTCAATCAGATGATCTCGTCGGTCTGATCGATCAGCTCACTCACTCACTCACTCACTCGGTCGGTCGGGTGAGGTTGGGTGTTCGTCGTCTGACGGCTACGCCAATTTCTCGACGAAGCCCTCAAGCTGTCGGAGGTTGCGGCATTCATAGACGCCATCGGTGAACGTGCCATATTCGCCCACGATCGAGTCACCGGTGTTCCAGTAGCTCTTGGGCTCAGGGTTCAACCAGTACACGTGGCGAGCCTTCTGCTGGATCTCTTTGACGACCCAGCTTTGACTGGCGTGATAGTTGTTTCGAGCGTCGCCGAGGAGCAAGACCGTGGTCTTCGGAGTGATGTCTTTGCCGTACTTGTTCCAGAAGACTTCAAAAGCGTGTCCGTAGTCCGAGTGCCCGTCGACCCAGACGACGTCGGCTTCGGTATTGACGCGGTGGATGGCCTCGGAAATATCTTCGGTCGCCTTGAAGTAGTCGGTGACTTCGTCGAGACCATCGATGAAGACGAACGAGCGGACCTTCGAGAACTGGCCCGAGATCGCGTACACCAGCATCAGGGTGAACCGAGCGAAGGCTGCAACCGAGCCGGAGATGTCGGCAATGACCATCAGTTCTGGCTTAGACGGACGGGGGTACTTAAATTGGGGCTCCGCCGGCACGCCGCCGTAGCTGAGCGAATGTCGGACCGTGCTGCGAAAATCGAGCGGACCCTTGCGGCCGTGCTTGCGCTTTCGGGCGAGGCGTGCAGCGAGCTTGCGGGTCAACGGCTGCAGCGACTTCTTGAGCGAAACCATTTCGTCACGGCTGGCGTGCATGAACTCGACGTCTTCGGGCAGTGGCTTGCGGAGCGTCTTGGCCATGGCCTCAGCACCCCGGTCAGCAACGAGCCGCCGACGGATCTCGGCTTCGATCTCGCCTTTGAACTTCTCGATGCGGTCGGAGTATTCCTCTTTCTCCAACCGCTCTTCGAGTGTGGTCAAGTCGTCCGGGGCATCCTGGCGGGACTGCTCCATCATCTTCTCGAGCATGCTGTCGAGGTCGAGGTTCCGGAGCGTGCGGTACAGGTAGTAGGTGCCGCCGACCGGCCGGCCAGGCTCCATGCCGGCAAAACGCTGGACGGACTGTTTGGCCATCGCCCGCATCATGCCTTGATCGCCGTTCATCAATGCCTGCATCAGCATCTGCGCGATCTCTTCGGGCGTCATTCCATCCATGCCGCCCTGACCGCCGTTGCCCTCGGCGTTCTGCTGCTGCTCCTGCATCTCGCGCCACATCTCATCGATGTCAGAGCCGTCACCATCGCCGATCCTGTACTCCGGCCCGCGCAGGCTGAAGTAGACCTCAAAGACGGTGTCGAAGCTGCGCCAGTGAGCGTGGTTCTTGATCAGCGTGGCGCCGAGCGCGTATTTGAACGCGTCGCGGTCTTCGATCGGGATGTGTTGCACGGCCTCCATCGCATCGAGATTCTCCGTGAGGCTGACCGGGAGGCCAGCGTTACGAAGTTCGATGACGAAGCCGTTGAGGAGTTCCAGCATTGAGACAGACCCAACCAATCAGTCGTCGACCGACAGTTCCTTGGTGGCTTTGGCGATGTCGGTCTGGTACTTCAACAAGATGTTGAGCGTCTCCTTGGCGATCTTCTCATCGATGACGTCGATGTTCAGGATCATCAGGGTCCGCGCCCAGTCGAGGGTCTCAGACACGCTGGGGGCCTTCTTGAGATCGAGCTGACGGATCGAACGAACGACTCGCGCAACTTGGTCAGCGAGGCTCTCGGTGATGTTCGGAACCTTGGCGAGCACGATTTCGCGCTCGCGATCCAGTTCGGGATAGTCGACGTGCAGGTACAGGCAGCGACGCTTCAGCGCTTCGGACAGCTCACGTGTGTTGTTCGACGTGAGGAACACCAGCGGAATCTGCTTGGCGGTGATCGTGCCAAGCTCGGGGATCGACACCTGGTAGTCCGAGAGGATCTCGAGGAGCAGTGCCTCGGTCTCGACCTCAACGCGGTCGACTTCGTCGATAAGCAGTACAACCGGCTCGTCAGAGGTGATTGCCTCAAGCAGCGGACGAGTCAGCAGGAACTCGTCGGAAAAGATGTCGTCTTGGATGTCGGTCCAGTCTTCGGTGTTCTCGCCACGCTCGGTCTGAATGCGGAGCAACTGCTTCTTGTAGTTCCATTCGTAGAGGGCTTTGCTCTCGTCGAGCCCCTCGTAGCACTGCAGACGGATCAGCTTGGATCCGGTGATCTCGGCGATCGACTTGGCCAACTGGGTCTTGCCGGTGCCGGCTGGGCCCTCGACCAGAATCGGCTTGCCGAGCTTGTCGGCCAGGAAGGCCACGCTCGCAATGCCATCATCGGCCAGATAGTTGACTTCCTTCAATGCATCGCGAATGCTCTGGACGCTCTCGAAGCGATCGCCACCATTGATTTCGGTACTCGTCATGAGAGCCGACGTTACCGGTCGACCTCTGTGACCCAGCAATTGGAATGACGCTCAGACGATCGTCACAGTCCCAGCAACGGGATCGAGGATGATCTCGGCTCCGTCAGGAATATCGGTCAGCGCACCGGCGACTCCGATCACAGCGGGGATCCCTAGCTCGCGGGCGATCACTGCTGTGTGGCTGAGGAGGCCGCCCCCTTCAGTGACGACTCCTCCGGCCATCGCCAGTACCGAGTTGAAGGTCGGCACCGTGAGCCGCGTCACGATGATGTCGCCAGGGTTGGCTCGTTCGAATGCTTCGTCAGCATCAGCGACGACGCGAGCAATGCCTCGATACGACGTCGTTCCGACGCCGGTTCCGGAGAGCGAGTCGGTCTGATCCGCTGAGTCGAGCAGTGTGGTGACCGTGAGGACCGCTCGCATCATCTCAGACATCCGGCCAGGCAGGACGTCGATGTCAGGTGGTTCCGCAGTGGAGCCGAGCACGGGCGGCGGTGTCAACGCACCCCATGCACACCGTTCTCGGTGGCGGATGCCGAGTTCGGCGGCCGTTGGATATTCCTTGCCTTCGAGTAACCCGACCAGCTCGGTGATGGCGACGTCGAAGACGTGTTCGAGTTCGTCGAGCGCACCGCGAGCAACCAGTCGGCGGCCTGCTTCGAGAATCACGTGACGCGCGATTCCGGCAGGCCATTCGACCGTGATCGGGCCATTCTCGTCACGTAGCCCGTAAAGCGTGCGAGCCTCCTCGACGAGATCGGTGAACTCGGCCCTGTTCGATTCGTCGACCTGTTCCAGCAGTGCGCCAAACGCTTGATCGCCAACGATCACGGGCGACTCGACGCTGCGACTGTGTTGGATGGAGGCAAGAATCACCTCGGGGAGCTCACGCAATGTCCGGTCGCGAATGTCGTATCCGGTGGTGACGCGACTACCGAATTCGCTCAGATACTCGTCGAGGAGTTCAGCCGCCACAGCACTCGCTTCGCGCACGTCGCTGAGTGATGCGGGCTTGACCCCGACGCGGGACAGTTCGTCGGCAATCGCACTGAGCGCACGGATCGGCGCACTCGTCGCCGGGGATGCTCCTGCCAGCGTGGTCATCACTTGCCGTTGATCGAGGCCCCAGTTGCCCGCTGCGAGGAGGAGCCTGCCGATCGGTGCCAGGTCGGATGTATGGAGGCGGAAATGCAGCGAACCTGCCCATTCGACATGCTGCCAGACTGTGTTGAGATGCGCCGCGAGGTCGGCATCGGACAGCGACGTGGCGTCGACGCCACCGAGTCGGCGGTTCGTTGCGTTCAGTTTGGGCTTCCACTCGCCTTCCCAACGGGCGAACTCCTGCAACCAAAACCGCTCGTCGATTGCCCGAACAGACTGTTTCGCCCGCTTGCGAAACGCTGGATGGAGTCGAGTCATCAGCCAGAGCACACCCTTCGGCGGAGTCGGAAGATCGCGGCCTCCGCCGACCAGCGGCGTCAACCTTTGGTACATCCGGCCATTGACGAATCCCACGTCGATGGTTTTCAACGGAGCGCCAACAAGTTCGAATCCCTCGCTCATGCCCGACGGCAGCGCCAGCTCGATGAGATCACGCATCGGACGCGAGACCGTCGTCTCAAAGTGGGCAGTGTCGAGTTTCCACGCCCCGGGCCCCGGTGCAACCCACTCATTCATGCACCCCAGTGTTGCAGACCGCGTCATCTACGCTGAGCGACATGCCAGCCGTGTTCGAACGCAAGGCCGACGAGTTCGTCGACACGATGAACTCCCTGCTCAACGAACTGTCAGGGGGCGACGACCACCGCAGCGAGTGCACAATCGAAGCAGCCAATCTCGTGTCGGCCGTCGTCGACGCAGACGGCCGACACACCACACTGGAGTTGGAAACGTGGGTCGATGCCGTTGGCCGCAAGCTCAACCCACCGATGATTCTCACGCCGACCCAGCTCCGCGAGAACGAGACGCTGGGCGGGTCAGCGCAGTGGCTCACCAAGCCGAGCACGATGTTCGATCTCCTCGTCAAGGCCGATGCCCGTGATTCCAAGCGTCGCGCAAACGCCTATTACACGCATGCGCTCTCAGTCGCCCACGCAACCGCAGCGATCGACCTGGTGCCCTCGACTGCCGAGATCACTGCAATCGATCGGTTCCGCACGACGATGCTGCAGCTCATGGACGAGTACGGCGTACCGCGCCCCGGCCAGCCCATTGCACCGGCGACAGCTCAAACCTCTGTCGGATTCATCCCAGCCGAAGCCCCGGAAGTCGAGCTGCCACCGGAACGTTCGATAGAGGAACTGCTGGCAGAACTCGACGCGTTGATCGGTCTCGATCAGGTGAAGGCCGAAGTCCGCCGGCTGACATCGCTGCTGCGCGTTCAAGAGCTCCGCGCTGCCGCCGACCTTCCCGTCATCGAAACCAGCAAGCATCTGGTCTTCACCGGTAACCCGGGAACCGGAAAAACCACCGTCGCCCGACTGCTTTCCCAGATCTTCCGCACTCTCGGGGTGGTCAGTAAAGGCCACCTCGTTGAGACCGACCGCTCCGGCCTCGTTGCCGGCTTCGTCGGGCAGACCGCCACGACAACCAAGAAGGTGATGGAGTCGGCGCTGGGCGGCACGCTCCTCATCGACGAGGCCTACGCGCTTGCCCGAGGCGGCGAGAACGACTTCGGCCTCGAAGCAGTCGACACGATCGTCAAGTTCATGGAAGACCACCGTGACGACCTGTCGGTGGTCGCTGCCGGTTACCCCGCCGAGATGGTCGAGCTGATCGACACGAACCCTGGCCTGAAGAGCCGTTTCACACGGACCGTCGAGTTTCCCGACTATGACACCGAGGAACTCGTGGCCATATTTGGCCTGATCAGCGGCAAAAAGCAGTACCACCTCGACGAGGGCGGCACCGCGGCATTACGCGCGGTCATCGAGGCCGAGCCGCGCGGTCGAGGCTTCGGCAACGCTCGCTTCACTCGCAACGTTTTCGAAGCCGCCATTGGTTACCACGCCCTTCGCCTCTCGGATGTCGAGGCCCCAACGGTCGAGCAACTGACGACGCTCATCGCATCCGACATCGCTGGCGGCTGACGTGAGCTTTCGCGACCGGTTCTACACACCGCAGACGGCCAAGGCGATTCTCTCTTGGAGGATCCTGTTCGGGGTGGGGGTCGCCGCGGGTTCGATTTTGCTCGGCATCGCTCCAGCATTCGGCATCACACTCGGCGTTGTTGCCTACAGCGTTTCAGTGGCCGCTGCGATGCCGCGTGATACGCGAGTTCGAATTGATCCATTCACTGTGCAAGAACCTTGGCGTCAGTTCGTGCAGAGCGCACAGCGATCGGCCGTCAACCTCCATCAGGTCGTCGAGGGGGTGACTGCCGGCCCGGTACAGGATCGCATGGCCTCGATCGTCGCCAAGCTCGATCATGGGCTCGATGAGACCTGGCAGATTGCTCGCCGCGGCCACGACATCGACCAAGCCGTCCACCGAATCGATCCGACGGCACTCCGCTCGAGGCTTAACACGCTGCAGCGGCAGGGTGCGACCGAGGCAATCGCTTCAGTCCACGGCCAACTTGAAAGCGTCGATCGCTTGAAAGCCCAGTCGACCAAGACGGCCAACACCTTGCGGCTCGCACAGACGCGCTTGGACGAACTCGTCGCACGCGCCGCTGAAGTCAGCGTGGGAGCCGGCGACACCGACGCGTACGAGCACGACGTCGAGGATCTCGTTGTTGAGCTGGAAGGGCTGCGACAGGCGGTACAGGAGATCCGGCCCGCGTGAGCCTCCTCAAGAGCAATCTCACCGTTGCTGCCGGCACTGCGCTCTCCCGTGTCACCGGGCTGCTGCGGCTGAGCGTGCTCGCCGGGGTCATTGGCGGCACGGCCCTGAACGACGCGTACATCAACGCCAACGAGAGCCCGAACATCGTCTACGAACTCCTCTTGGGCGGCGTGCTCTCGGCAACGCTTGTGCCGCTGTTTTCGACGTTCGCCGAGGACGAAGACGACGAGTCGACCAACGTCGTGATCACGACTGCTGTCGTGATGATCGCCGGGCTGACGGTGCTCGCCGTGCTCGCTGCCCCGCTGATTTTCCGGCTCTTCTCCTTGAACGTCGCGGATGGTGTCGACGCTGATCTGTTCCGCTCGGTTGGCACGACGCTGTCGAGAATCTTCCTGATCCAGATTTTTTTCTACGGACTGACCGGTTTGGCCAACGCCTTTCTCAACAGTCGTCGACACTTCTTCGCTGCAGCGTGGAGCCCGGTCCTGCCAAACCTGATCATTATCGTCACGCTGCTGTCGCTGCCCGACCCGGTGAGCACCGGATGGGATCTGGCTGACGTCCTCGACAACCAACGGCTTCGCCTGACACTCGGACTGGGTGCAACGCTCGGTATCGGCGCGATGGCGTTCGCGTTGATCCCTGCGGCATTGTCCACCGGCTTCCGTTTCCGGCCTCTCTGGAACCTCAAACACCCGTCGGTGAAAAAGCTGCTCAGCCTGTCGTTCTGGACGTTCGGGTTCGTCGGGTCGAACATCGTGGCCTTGGTCGTCGTTCGCAACTTGACCGAGCCAGGCTCAAGCGGAACGTTTGCCTACTTTGCAGCGTTCACATTCTTCGTGCTCCCGCAGGGCCTTCTCGGCGTCTCGATTGCGACGACCTTCCAACCCGAACTCGCCCGGTCGGTCGCTCGCAAAGACAAGGCCTCGTTTATCTCGACGATGTCGCTCGGCGTGCGGATGACCGCCCTCTTGACCATCCCAGCCGGTATCGGCCTGTTCGTGTTGCGCCGGCCTCTTGTCGGCCTGGCAATCGAGAACGGACGTTGTGACGCGGCGTGTGGTCTGAGCGCATCGCGGGCACTTGGCGGTTTTGCGCTCGGGCTCGGCGCCTTCTCGATCTACTTCTTCGTGTTGCGCGGCTTCTACGCCCACAAGGACACCAAAACCGCTTTCAAGGTCAACGTCATCGAAAACTCGATCAACATCGTGCTCGCGCTCCTCCTGGTTGGCTCCTACGGCGTACTCGGCCTCGGTGCCGCGTACGCAATTGCCTACGTGTTTTCAGCGTTCTGGGTCTTGCAAATCATGAGCTACAAGGTTCCTGGCTTCGAAATCCGGCCGATCTTCCAGAGCCTCTGGAGGATGATCGTCGCCGGCGCGGTGATGGGCGAGGCGGTATGGCTCGTCACCCGCAACGTCGGCGGCAATGTCGGTGTCGATGCGCTGTTGCGACTGGTCGTTGGCGCCGTTGTCGGCGTGATCGTGTACTTCGGATTACTCGCTGTGATGGGTGCGCCGGAGCTCGACGCACTGAAGCGTCGACTCCTCCCGAGCAACGGCGCTCGGAACGACACCCGGAACGACGTGCACCGCGGCCCTGACACCCAACTCTGACACCCAACTCTGACGCCCAACTCTGACGCCTGACTTGCACCGTTGGCCCATGGACGTTGAGGCGCGTACCCGCAGCGCGTCCACGTATTAGGATCTCGGCCATGTTCAAGTACATGAAGAAGCAGTGGAAGTACCTCGTTGCGAAGTTGACCGGCCGGTTCAACGAGAACGCTGATCCAAAGGTGCAGCTCGAACAGGCCATTAGTTCCGCCCAGACACAGCACAAGCAGCTCAAAGAGCAGGCTGCCAACGTCATCGCCGGCCAAAAGCAGGCGGAGATTCGTCTGAACAAGAAGATGACCGAGCTCGAAAAGCTCAACGGCAACGCCCGCCAGGCTCTGATCATGGCTTCCGATGCTCAGAAGGCTGGCAATGCCGAGAAGGCTGCGCAATACACCAGTGCCGCCGAGACGATCGCCGACAAACTGCTGTCGATCGAAGCCGATGTCGAGAGCCTCAAGTCAATGGTGCTCGAATCAGCACAGGCATCCGATCAGGCCAAGGCAGCGGTCAAGCAAAACAGTCGCCTGCTCCAAGAGAAGATCTCCGAGAAATCCAAACTGCTCAGCCAGCTCGAACAGGCCAAGATGCAAGAAGAGATGAACGCAGCAATGAGCTCGCTCACCGAGACGGTCGGCGACGATGTGCCGACGCTCCATGAGGTCACTGAGAAGATTGAGGCGCGCTACGCCAAAGCCAAGGCGTCAGCCGAGCTCAACGAGGTCGGCGTCGAGAGCCGCGTGCTCGAAATCGAGCAGGCCACTGCCAACGTCCAGGCACAAGGCCGCCTCAGCGAATTGCGTGCAGAACTCGGCCTCGACGCTGTCGAAGCCCCGCAGAGCCAGCCGATTCCGGCACCCGAGGCCTAGCCACCGGTTCTGTGTGAGCAAGAGCAGCGTCGAGGCCCACTTCTGCTCACATAAAATGGGGTAACCAGGTTTTTCAGGCCAAGAGGACGAGGTCGTCGCGATGGACGACATGTCCGACGCCGGAGATCCCGGCGGCATCGGCCAGCTCGGTACTGCCCATCGAGGCGAGCCCTCGGGCGAACACGATGTCGCCATCGCTGATTTCGACGACCTGTCCGGACTCGAATTTACCGGCAACGGTCGTGACGCCGGCTGGCAGCAAACTCGTCGGACGATCCGTCAGCGCGGTTCGTGCACCTGGGTCGACGAAGATGGTCCCTGCCGGTTCGGCGGCGAAGGCAATCCAAAGCTTGCGGGCCGGCAGCCTGCGGTCGTGCGCCTCGAACGTGGTGCCGACCAGTTCGTCAGACACCGACCCGGAAAGCACACCCTTACGGCTCGCCCGGGCGATCACCGATCGGATGCCCGACGAGGACGCCATCCTCGCAGCAACGAGCTTGCTCGCCATGCCACCGCTCCCCCGGCCGCTCCCCCCGGCGTCGGCCGTAATCGACAAGAGCGGGTCGTCAGCGCGCACCAGCGGCACCAGGGTGGCACTGCTGTCAGTCCGTGGATCGGCTGTGAAGACGCCATCCATGTCGGTCAGCAAAACCAACACGTCAGCGTTGACGCTGTTGGCGATCATCGCTGCAATGCGGTCGTTGTCGCCATACCGCAGTTCGTCATTTGCAATCGCGTCGTTCTCGTTAACGATTGGAACGCAGCCGAGTTCGAGCAATCGGTTCATCGTCGAGCGCAACTGTAGGTACTGATTGCGCGTGACGAAGTCCATTGAGCCAACCAACAGCTGTGCACCGACCAAACCGTGACGGCCGAGCTCTTGGTTGTACGCCTCGACGAGGCGACTCTGGCCTGCGGCAGAAATTGCCTGCAGCGTCGGCATATCGACAGGGCGTTCGCTGAGACCAACCGCCGCGACTCCGGCAGCAACTGCACCGGACGACACGACAATCACCTCGTGGCCTTGCTGGCGGAGATCGCCGACCTCGTCACAGAGCTTGGCGATAGCCGAACGATCGATCGCGCCCTTGGCATCGGTGATCGACGCCGTACCAATCTTGGCGACAACCCGCATCAGATGTCCGGCGAGTAGCCGAAACTGAATTCGCCGATCCAGATGACGTCGCCCTCTTCAGCACCCACTTTGGCGAGCATCTTGGGCACGCCGAGCCGTTCGAGCCGGTGGTCGATGTACGCAAGCGCCTCGGGCGTCGTGACATCGTTCAGTGCGACGACACGCTCGACTTCCTTGCCGACCAAGCGGAACTCGCCTTCGCCGACGATTTCGACTGCTGCGCCCTTTGCTTCAGGGCGGATCGTGACCACACCTTCGGCGTGCTCGACGGCTTGGCGAGCATCGTGCACGGCCATTGCCATCTTGCCGACGAGGTCACTGAGGCCCTGCCGCGTCACCGACGACATGATGTCGCCGGTCCAACCGAGCAGTTCGAGTTCGTCGGCCTGGATGGCATCGGCCTTCGTACCGACGACGAGGCGCGGACGTTCGAGGAGGTCGGGCTGATATTGGCCAAGTTCCTGGAGAAGAATCCGTTCCTGCTCTTGCGGCGACACGCCATCCATTGGTGCGAGGTCGACCATGATGCAGAGCACCAGGGCTCGCTCGATGTGGCGGAGGAACTGATGCCCAAGACCCTTGCCCTCACTTGCTCCTTCGATGAGGCCCGGGATGTCAGCCACCACAAATTCGGTCGCCTCGTCGAGCTGCACCACGCCCAAGTTCGGTTCAAGCGTCGTGAACGGGTAGTTCGCGATCTTCGGCTTGGCCTTCGAGATCACACTGATCAGGGTCGACTTGCCGACATTTGGGAATCCGACGAGAGCGACATCGGCCATCAGACGAAGTTCCATCTTGAGCCAGCGCTCTTCGCCGTGCTCGCCCTGTTCGGCGAAGCTCGGCGCACGTCGCTTATTCGAGAGGAACTTGGCGTTTCCTCGGCCACCGCGGCCGCCTCCGACAACGAGCCAGCGGTCGCCCTGGTTGACCAATTCGGCCAGCAGCGCGCCGGTGTACAGGTCGGAGATGACGGTACCAATCGGTACGGCGATCTCGAGTGACTCGCCGCGCCTGCCATGCATGTCTTTGCCCTTGCCGTGCACGCCGTTGCCGGCCTTGCGGTGCGGGTAGTCGCGAAAGGCCAGGAGAGAGGCCACATTGTGGCTTGCGACGAACCAGATGTCGCCGCCGTTACCACCGTCGCCGCCGTTCGGGCCTCCGAAGACAACCGGCCCTTCACGGCGGAAGCTGATACAGCCTGCTCCGCCATCGCCTGCCTTCACGTTCAATTGGCATTCGTCGACGAACTGGGACATCTGCTTAAGGCTAACGCCGTACGATGCGAGCGATGGATGACCTGCCGTACCTCGACTCGGCAGACGTGCGTGCCGACCGCTGGGCGTCGACCATGACGGGACACGATCGGGACGACATTGTTCTCGCTCACGCCGACTCCAGAGCTGAAATCGGCGCCACCAAGATTCTCATTCGTGAGGAACGTGAAGCCCGTGAAGACGCCACGCTCGCGGAGTTCGCAACACGAGCGCACGGCGCTGGCAACCGAGCCCTCGAAGAAGCCCCCGATCCGCATCGCACCTGCTTCGAACGTGACCGCGACCGCATCCTCCACGACACGTCGTTTCGTCGACTCGCCGGCAAGACACAGGTGTTTGTGTTCCCTGAAGATCATCAGCGCACCCGGATGACCCATGCGCTCGAAGTGACCCAGATCGCACGGTCGGTCGCTCAGGCGCTCGGACTCAACGTCCCCCTCGCCGAGGCAATGGCCATCGGGCACGACTGCGGGCACGGTCCTGGCGGACATGCCAGCGAAGATGCGCTCTCGCCATATCTGGTGGGCGGGTTCGACCATGCCCCCTGGGGCGCCGACGTCACGCTGCAGCCGCTCAACCTCTGCGCCGAGACGCTCGACGGAATCCGCAACCACTCATGGAGTCTTCCGGCGCCACAAACACCAGAAGGCGAAGTCGTCTCGTGGGCCGACCGCATCGCGTATGTCTGTCATGACTTCGAGGACGCCGTTGCAACAGGCATCGTCACCGCCGACATGTTGCCCGACATCGTGGCCGAGCGGTGTGGACGTAACCGGTCGTCACAGCTCGGTGCCTTCGTTCGAGCAATGATCACCGCAGCAGTGACCTCAGGCCGCGTCGGCATGATGCCCGACACCGCCGAGGCGCTTGCCGCCTTCCGCAAATTCAACTACAAGCACATCTACCTCCGGCCAGCAAGCACCCGCCAGGCCGACTCGGTCATCGCACTTCTGCGGGCTCTGGTCGAGCACTACGCGGACCGCCCGCATTCGCTTCCGATCCAGACCACGCAGGCTGTCCTTGGCAGTGAGGTCGAAGTGAGCCACATCGACGCTGGCAGCGAGGCCGCACTCAAAGCTGCAGTGGCCTACGTGGCCGGCATGACCGACCGCTACGCCTGCCAGCAGGGCATCACGCAGCTGAACTGGGATCCTGCGAAGCTGCCGTTCGCCATCGGCTTGTCAGCCTAAGTACACAGCCCGGATACCGAGGCCCATGATGAACAGCGAACCAAAGCCGTACAGCAGGTATTGCTTGTCTTTGATAAACGGGCTCGTCCGATAGCTGTACAGGATGCCAACGGCAACGATTGTCGTGAATCCGTACAGCGCGTGAAAGTCGTCAAGCTTGAGCTCGTAGCGACTCACGAGCAGCACACCGACGATCGCTGCAGCAAATACGGAGATCTGAGCGACACCGATTACCCACCACAACGCTGCTCGCCGGAGAGCCGGAACATATTGCGCCGCAAGCGCCCAGCAGCCCACGAGCGCGTTGCTGACGATCAGGAACCACCCGAGCTGCGCGTGGAGGTCTTGTAGAGCCTGCATCAGGTCGGGTCAGCGCAGTTCGGGCCACCGATGAGCTGGACCACCGGCGAGTCGTCGGCGAGACCGGCGACGAACCCTCGGAAGTTGTCGTTGACAACGAAGTTGGGGGGCACAAAGTCGTCGGCTGGATTGATCGTGAGGCCGGGATAGGTGGATTCAACTTCGATGATCGGGGTGCCAAGACCGACACCTTCGACGGTCAGTAGACCTGGCGGCGTTGCATCGAGCTGGGTGGTGGCCACGCCGTCAAAGCTGTATTGACCGTAGATGTAGGAGAAAAAGTGGCGACGCCCTTGCAGCACCTTCGACACATCACCGAACGTCAGCTGTAAGCCGCCCCATGAGACGATGCGCAACTCACTCCCTGAACAGGCGCTGATCTCGAACGGGTCGACCCAGCCGGTGTCGCCGGTCGGCGCTCCGATGAACGAACTCAGGTAGGCAATGACGCCTTCGGGCTCGCCGGTGAACACGGCGGCGCCGATTCCGTCGTCGCTGAGCCGAAGGGCCTCGACGATCGGCTCGGTGTCGGCCGGGATTGCCGGCACGATCAGCGCCGTGGTGGTTGCCGGCGATGTCATTGCCGGCGATGTCATTGCGGTGGTGGTTGCGGTGATGATCGTGGTGGTCGTGTCGTGCACAAGTTCGGACTCGCGAGGCGCCTCGGTGGTTGGCGGAACGGTCGTGGTCGTCATCGCGGGCAGCAAGGTGAGCTTGGTCGTGGTGGGCTGCGCCGCAGTGCTGTCGTCACCGCCGGCGCACGCAGCGAATGCAACGCATGCAACCAGGACGAGACCGATTCGTTTCATTGCCACATCTTGTCTGCCCCGAGGGACAAATTGGGCCAAATCGGTGCGGATCAATCGAAGAGCCAACCGCGTTGCATTGGAGGTGCGACACCCCGTTCGATGTACGACTCGGTTCCGAACATGGCGGCGAAGGCCTCAGGCGGCATGTCGAGGAAAAACGACTGGTCGCTGATCTGGCTTCGGTGGCATGTAATCGCCGCACGCTTCTGGTCGACGTAGCCGGTCACATCGACTTCGAGGGTCAGCTCGGCTTCGGGCATGCCGAACGGGTTGCCGTCGTCAGCCGGGCCGGCCGGGTCGAACGGTTCACCGTCGACACGACCCTGCGGTGGCGTCATCCCTGACTCCATCGCCTGCTGCATCATCGTGACGACTCGATCGCGATTCATTGTCGCCTCGAAGAGCCGAATGTTGTTGCCTTCTGCAGCCATAAGGTCGACTGCGGAGTTGCCGACCTCGTGCACCTTGATGTGATCCGGATGGCCGTAGTTGCCATGCCAGTCATACGTGGTGACGACATCGGCGTGCTCTTCGCGAAGCACGGCCGTCAGCCGTTCGGCGGCTTCATCGAGGTCGGCGCGCAAAAAGCTCTCGGGATCGCTGTTCTGTTCCCAACCGGTCATCCCCGAATCCTTGTACCCGAGGAAGACAACGCGGTGTGCCCCCAGGGCCTCGATCGATGCCTCGGTTTCCTTGCGTCGGCGATCGACGAGGGTCTCCCCCTCAGCGAGATCGTCGGGCACTTCGCCATAGTCGCCGTTTGTTGCGACGACGAGCACGACCCGGTGCCCTTCGGCCGCGGCACGCGCCATTGCGCCGCCAGTGGAGATCGCCTCGTCGTCGGGGTGAGCATGGAAACAGACGAGTGTCGACATCGGCAACAGTGTCGCAGCGTCAGGCAGTTGCCGCTACATCCAGAGTGTGGTCATTCGGCGTGCCGCACCGCACCCGACTCGATGAGCTGGCCAATCCGCTCGGCGTTGACACCCCAGTCGGCAAGCACCTCACGCGTGTGTTCGCCAGCGTGCGCTGGAAGCTGGGTGACCTCGGCAGCTGTCCGGCTGAATCGGGGTGCCGGAGCCGGCTGGATGGTGCCACCGAGTTCGATGAAGGTCTGGCGTTCAACGTTGTGCGGGTGCTGCGCTGCTTCGGACATCGTGAGCACCGGCGCGAAACACACGTCGGTCATCTCCATCAGCTCGCACCATTCGTCACACGTTTTCGTCTTGAAGAGTTCGGCGATCCGAACCTTGAGTTCGGGCCATTGCGTGGCATCCATCTGGCGCGCAAACTGATCGTCGCCTTCGAGGCCCGTGAGCCGCATCAGTTCGGCGTAGAACTGCGGCTCGATCGAACCAATCGAGATATACCGACCGTCGGAGCATTCGTAGACGTCATAGAAGTGCGCACCGGTGTCGAGCAAGTTGGTACCGGGATTCTGCTCGTCGAAAATGCCAGCAGCCTTCATCGACCAGAACATCGTCATCAGTACCGCGGTGCCGTCGACCATTGCTGTGTCAACCACTTGACCCTGGCCGCTCGTCTGGGCTTCGAGCAACGCTGCCACGACGCCGAGCGCAAGGAACATGCCGCCGCCGCCGAAGTCGCCGACCATGTTGAGTGGTGGGACCGGGGCTTCGCCAGCCCGGCCGAAGTGAGCGAGTGCCCCAGCAAGGGAGATGTAGTTGATGTCGTGGCCGGCGGCTTGGGCGTACGGCCCGTTTTGGCCCCAACCGGTCATCCGACCGAACACCAACTTCGGGTTGCGTTCGAGGCAAACGTCCGGCCCGACTCCAAGGCGTTCCATGACGCCGGGACGGAACCCTTCGATCAGGCCATCAGCTGACCCGACCAGATCAAGCAGTGTTGCGACACCGTCAGCGTGCTTGAGATCAATGGCGACATTGCGTCGGCCACGCAGGCTGACATCCCCTGCAGGCTTGCCCGGTGTTGGCCCGCGGACCGCGCCGGCACGTTCGACGCGGATGACCTCGGCGCCGAGGTCTGACAGGAGCATGGCCGCAAACGGGCCCGGTCCGATGCCAGCGATTTCAATGATGCGCTTTCCTGCGAGTGGTCCCATGATGATCTCCTTCAAACTTGGTTGCTGGTGTAGCTATTACTGACGCGAATGTGCCCCGCGATTGCTTCGACAAGCACGGGTGCGAGTGGCGCGGGGAGGTCGTGGCCCATGTCGGAGAGCAGCAGGTAGCGCGAGCCGTCGATGAGTTCGGCTGTCCGCTCGCCTCCCGATGGCGAGATCAACTCATCGTCACGCCCGTGGATCACCAAGGTCGGTACGTTGAGCTGCTGGAGTCGTTCGCTCCGGTCGCCCGTTGCGTAGATCGCTGCGAGCTGGCGGGTGAATCCCTCGGGGTAAAAGATCCGGTCGAACTGGCGCGCCGAGCGATCGCGAGTGACGTCCTCGGAGAAGTACTTTTTCGACAGCCAGACCTTCGCCCCGATGGAGTCGTTGATGTAGGCCTCGCGTTCGATAGACGGTGGCGCAAGCAATGCCGACCGGGCCTCTGCAGACGGCTGGCCGTAATCGGGGTGGCCTGGGCTACTCATGATCGAGCACAGGCTGAGTACCCGGTCTGGATGTTCAATGGCCATCATCTGCACGATCATTCCGCCCATCGACACACCGGCGATATGTGCCTGATCGATACCGAGGTGGGTCAGCAGGCCCATGCCGTCGGCCGCCATCGCGCTGAGTGTGTACGGGACCTCTACCGACTCGCCGGCAATGATTGACTGGAGCACCTTCATCGGCTGCACCTGTTGACCGTCGAGCTTGGTGGAGAGGCCGACATCACGATTGTCGTAGATGACGACGTGGAGGCCCTGGGCCACGAGCCCATCGATCAGTTCGGTCTCCCAGACAATCATCTGGCTCGTGTAGCCGTTGACGAGCAGCAGGGTTGGGTTGCCAGGATCGCCGAAGGTCGCGAACTCCAACTCGATGGCGGCCTCGTCGGCAAGAGCGGGCAAGACGGCGCGTGGCATGGTCGCAGTGTTGCAGAGCGCGTGGGCCGCGAAACAAGCGGGCAGTGGGTACTTTCATGGTGTGTCAGAAACGCGACGTGTACACGCCCCCGGCCGAGTCAACCTGATCGGCGAACACACCGACTACACGGGTGGTCTCGTGTTCCCGATGGCAATCGACCGCGGAACGACATTCACGTACACTGCGACCGCCGACTCGATCGAGCTGACGTCGGGCGACGTGGCCGGCCGGGTCAACATCGGCGTTCCGTTCACTGGTTCGGCCGCCAACGTGAACCCTGAATGGGGCACGTATGTGGCGGCCATGGCCGCCGAACTCGGCGTAACGACCGGACTGCGCGGACACCTCGTTTCCAACATCCCCGCAGGTGCCGGCCTGTCGTCGAGCGCAGCACTCGAATGCGCTGTCGGCCTCGCGCTGGGCTTCGACGGAACGCCACTCGAACTCGCGCAGGCAGCACAACGCGCCGAGCATGCTGCGACCGGTGTGCCGACGGGGATCATGGATCAACTGTCCATCGCTGCGGGAGTCGCCGGGCACGCCACGCTGATCGATTGCCACAGCCTCGAAGTCACCCCGCATCTGATTCCCGACGACATCGACATCGTGGTCAAGTTCATCGTCCATCGTCGGCTGGTCGGCTCGGCCTACGCAGATCGAGTTGCTGAATGCGCTCGCGCCGAGGCCGACATCGGACCGCTGCGGCTCGCTTCGCCCGACGACATCGTGCGCGTTACCGACCCGATCGCCCAACGACGGGCCCGGCACGTGGTCGCCGAGAATCTGCGCGTCATCCAGTTCGCCACCGAACTGGCTGCGGGTAACTACGTCGCTGCAGGTCAGATCATGGTCGATGGCCACGCCAGCCTGCGCGACGACTTTGACACGTCGACCGACGAGATGGATGCTGCAGTCAGTGCGCTCAATGCGCTCCCAGGCGTGTTCGGAACACGGATGACCGGCGGCGGATTTGGCGGGTGCATCGTTGCGATCTGCGAGCCGGGCTCCGTCGCCGATGGCTGGGTTGTCAAGCCCTCAGCCGGCGCCCACCACATCGCGTAACGCATCACTCAGACGCCTGACCGCTGCCGGAGTCCGGCTCCCCCACCAGAACAGATCTTGCCCGTCCACGCGTCTCACCACACTCGTCGGGAACGCTGCACGGAGCTCGTCGAGGTGGGCGTCGGTGAACTCGTATGGCTCCGACGGCACAGCAACGACGTCGGGTGCTTCGACGTCGACCAGTTGCACTTCGGGATACGCGGTTGGTGCATCACCGGTCACCATGCGGCAGCCGAGATGGGTAAGCAGCGATCCGCCGTACGTGGCTGCCGAGATACTCATCCACGGCCGTCGCCAGATCGGAACGAAGACTGACAGGCCCAGCGGCTCAACCTGGGGCAGCTGATCAATGTCAATCACGGTCGGGCCGTTGACGAGCGCAGACAGTTCGGCCACGACGGTCATGGCCGAGGCCACGTCGGTGACGTCGCTGACGAAAAGTTCGATGCCCGCTGCCTCCAGCGCCTCGGCATCTTCTCGTCGATTCTCTTCTCGGTCGAGCACCACGAGGTCGGGTGCGAGAGCGATGATCGCAGCGATGTCGGGGTTCTTTGTCCCACCGACGTGTGCGATGTCCGGTTGCTCGCAGAACTTCGTACATGCGATGACATCAGCGCCAAGGCCGAGCAGTGTTTCGGTGCTCGACGGCACCAGGCTGACAATCCGGCGTGCGGGCGGCACGTCAGCTTCCCAGCAGCTTGTCTTTCTGGGACTGGAATTCTTCGGGTGACAGCGTGCCGCGCTCGAGCATGCCTTCGAGCTTCTCGAGCTGCGTAGCCACGTCGGACGTCGAGCCGCCGGTGTTCACCGTAAAGCGCCGCTTTTCATTTTCTTCCATCTGGGAATGAATGAGGTTTTGCACTCGGTCAGGGCGCCGAATATCGCTGAAGCTCTGCTGGCCGTCTTCGCCGCCTGACTCGATCAGCAGGTCGCCCGAGCCTGTCATCCGTTCAAAAATACTCTGGCTGAAGTGCACTGTATTGACTCGTTCAAGCGGGATCTCGACGCCCATCTTGGCGATCACACCAGCGCGGAAGATCAGCCGGTCCGAGGTGATCACAAAGTTCGTCGTTATCCATTTGAGATAACGGACGACAACCCAAATCGCGCTGACCACGATCAGGATGGCCACCAACCATTTCAAAATGTCACCGAACGTGCCGCTGACGTCGGAAACGATGGCGAGGATGCCGAGAACGATCGAACCGACGAGCGCTGCGACCGGTTCGGCGAAGTACCACCAGTGTGGGTGGAGGTCGACCGCAACGGTTTCGTAGTCGTTGAGCAGCTTCTTGGGATACGGCATATCGCCAGCGTACTCAACGCCGCAGTATCGTTCAGAGATGACCGATGGTCTGACGACCTCGTTCGTTCATGTGCCGAGCTTTGACGGCCTCCGCGGCGTCGCTGTCGCTGCCGTGGTCGTCTACCACCTGTGGCCTCATGCCCTTCCCGGTGGTTTCATCGGCGTCGACGTGTTCTTCGTCCTTTCGGGCTTTCTCTTGACCTCGCTCCTTGTCAGAGAGATCGATGCCAGCGGCACGATCCGGCTCGGCCGATTCTTCATTCGCCGCACGCGACGACTGCTTCCCGCGATGCTGCTCATGCTCACCACGCTCGCCATCTACGCGGCCGTCTGGGCAAACGCCGTCGAATTTGAGCGTCTCCGCCGCCATGGTCTCGCCTCGCTGCTCTACGTGACGAACTGGTTGTTCATCAGCGATGGCACCACGTACACCGATGTCATCACCGGTGCATCACCGCTGCGTCATGTGTGGTCGCTATCGATCGAAGAGCAGTTTTACGTTGTTCTCGCCGGAGCAGTCGCGCTCGCTGCAGCATTGACGGCGAGCCGACGGTCGACCCGGCGATGCGTGATCGTCGGATCGGTCGTCCTTGGCACGGCGAGTGCACTCTGGATGATCATCTCGAGCATGAACGGCAGCGCGATCGACCGTCTGTACTTCGGTTCCGACACACGAGCTCAAGCGTTACTCATCGGCGTAGCCCTCGGCGCAACACTGCGGGGAACCCCAGTAACGGCATCACGCCGAACATCGGCCGCCGCGCTGCTGTCAGTCGTCGTGTTGGTCGTCGTCTCCGCTGTCGCGTCCGAGACTTCCACCTGGATGTACCGCGGTGGCTTCACTCTGACCGCACTCGCAGCAGGCGTGTTGATCGTCGGCGGGCCAGTGACCCCGTGGATTCGCCAGGCCCTCGAATGGCAACCGCTGCGCCTCCTCGGCTTCATCTCATACGGTGTGTACCTCTGGCACTGGCCCATCCTCGTGATTCTCGATGAGGCTCGATTGGGTCTTCGTGGACCACCACATCGCATCATCGTCCTCCTCCTGACCCTGATCGTTGCCACCTTGTCGTACCGATTGCTCGAGCGGCCCATTCGACAAGGAGCGATCGGTGACCGCTTGGGTTCTCGGTCCATCGCCGTCGGCCCTGCCTTCACCCTCGCTGTTGCCGCTGCCCTCATCATCGCCACCGTCGGACCGGCCCAGTTGGGCGCTGAGGATGGCGGACCAATCGTCGATGTCGGGGCGACAATCGACTTCGAGGAGGTGCCAGCGATGCTGTCGCGTTCTGACGCTGCGTCGTCTCTTCCAGGCTCAACCGAGCCCTTCTCGCCGACCACGACGATCCAAGCGACTACGCCGGTCCCCAACGGCAGCTCAGCCATTGCCACCAGCACAACAGGGGTGAGCCAGGTGCATGGACCGGTCCGCGTCGCTGTCGTCGGCGACTCGGTGATGCACACCATGATCGGAGGCCGCTTGTTGAGCGGATTGCATGCCGAACCGTGGACGGTTGCCGACACGGTCTTCGAAACCGACCGCATCCAGATCCGTAACATCGCACGACCAGCGTGCTCGTTCTTACCTGGCGAGATCGCGTTCGAACAATTCGACGGAAGTTACGAGTCCGCCTCGCTGGCACAGTTCTGTGGTGACTGGCGACGAGACCTGGGCAACGCAATCGAAGCCGGTACGGATCCTGTCGACATCGTGATGCTGCTGCTGACCAACGACCTCGAAGATCGACGGGTCGACGGGTCGATCCTCACACTCGGGTCTGCCGAACACACCAAACTACTCATCGACCTCCTCGATGAGGTCCGGGCCCCGACTGCCACGGTCGGTGCAGCACTCGTACTCGTTGTGCCAGCGCCTCGGATGAACATCGACACCACCGACGCCAAGTGGGACCGCGAGGCCAGGGTCCGCACCGTGTACGAGGACTACGCCCGCGCTCATTCCGACGTGTACATCGTCGACGTTGGCAGAGTCCTGTGCCCTCAAGGAAACTGCGCCAAACCACTCGGAGAATTCGATCCCACCTGGCGTTACGACGGGCTGCACTTCAACCGTAGCGGAGCGATTTGGATGGGAAATTGGCTCACGCCCCAGCTCGAAGAAATCGTCGCGTACGGTTAACGACATGGATGCCGACGCGCTGATCGCCGACCTCGATGCTGACCAGCGCGCAGCGGTCACTGCCGAGTCACACCTGGTCGCGGTGATCGCCGGCGCAGGGTCGGGCAAGACCCGCGTCTTGACGCGCCGCATCGCGTGGCGCGTCGCCACCGAGAAGGCCGATGCGCGCCACACGTTGGCGCTCACGTTTACTCGCGAGGCTGCCGGGGAACTCCGGCGGCGACTGTCGCTTCTGGGCATGCGCGACCGTGTTGAAGCTGGCACGTTCCACTCGGTAATGCTTGCTGTGCTCCGGCAACGTTGGGACGACACGAACCGTCGACCACGTACGGTCGTTCCTGACCGTCGACGGCTCGTCGGCGACGTCCTCGACGGATCACAGCGCCGCGGGATCGACGGCCTACTGGGTGAGATCGACTGGGCCACCGCCCGTGGCATCCGAGCAAGCGACTATGCGGGCCGGGCCCGCCGTGCACAACGCAGCCCATCAGCTGGTGTAGAGCGCGCCGCCGCCGTCTTCAACGACTTCGAACAGCTCAAACGCAAGCGCGGCATCATCGACTTCGATGACGTGCTCTCGCTGGTGATCACTGAAATGGAATACGACACAGGGTTCGCTGATGGGCTGCGATGGCGATTCCGGCATCTCCTCGTCGACGAGGCCCAAGACCTCAACCCATTGCAGCACCGCCTCGTCGACCTGCTGCGGGCAGGCCGCGACGATCTGTTCATCGTGGGCGACCCGGCGCAGGCCATCTATGGGTTCAACGGCGCCGACCCGACGCTGCTCGTCGACGTCGAACGGCGCTTCCCCGGCGTCGAGGTGGTCCGGCTCCCTGTCAACCATCGCTGTACGCCACAGATCGTCCGGACCGGCGTCCAGGTACTCGCTGCAGCCGAACAGCCGACCCAGTTGGTGTCGAACCGTGGTGACGGGCCGGTCGTCGAGCGGTTGGCTGGAGACGACGAAGACGCTGAGGCACGTTTGGTTGCCGGTTCAATTGTCCGACTTGATCCGAATCTGATCCGTTCGGGGTCGGTGGCAGTGTTGGCTCGCACCAATGCCCAACTCGCCGCGTTCGGCACCGCTCTCGGGTCACTCGGCATTGCGGTGCGTCGCTCGGCCACAGCCTCCGGGACCCCCCTGCAAGTTGCGGTTCGTCAGGCCTCGATGCTCGGCTCTGCTTCCCAACTCCGCGCGTGGGCCCACGACATGCTCGACGCCCACGACGCGCTCCTCACTGTGCAAGCCGAACAGGCGATTTCACACGAGGGAATCGACCGCCGGGCCACAGCACAGGCCGACCGAGCCGTCGACGAGCTTGAAGCCGAGCGGCGCGTCGCCACGGTTCTACTCGACTACCTCCGTGACCAGCAGTTGGGTGACGGCGCCGGCTTCCGGTCCTGGGTCGCAATGACCAACCCCTTCGACGATCGATCGACCGACGGTGTCGACCTCCTGACATTCCACGCATCGAAGGGTCGTGAATGGCATGCCGTGTACGTCACCGGCGTCGAAACGAGCCTCGTCCCACACAAGTCAGCGACGACGGCAGTGACTCGGGCCGAAGAAGGCCGGTTGCTCTACGTCGCTGCAACGCGAGCGTCCGATCGGCTCACATTGAGCTGGGCTGAGCGTCGCGGAGGCTATGCCCGCAAACCGAGCCCGTTCATCAACGACCTTGACCTCAGCGAGCCCGAGGCCATGCCACCACCGGCTTCGCTGCGCCGGCGTCGCGCCAAGATCGATCCCCTGCTGGCAGCCCTGCAAGAATGGCGAGACAACGCGGCACGCAAGGCCGATGTGCTCCCGACTCAGTTGTGCAGCGACCGCGACGTGAAGGCAATCGCCGCCAACAAGCCGACCACAGTCGCTGAATTGGCGGCCGTGACATCATTCGGCACGATCATGGCTCAGCGATTGAGCGAGCAAATCCTGCCGCTCGTCGCTCAGTCGAAGTCGACGATCACCGGCGCGTGATCACTCGGCGACGTTCCCTTGCGGGCGTTCCGATCGATCACACACCAGGTGATCCGATCGATGACCGATTGGCTGCACATCAACATGTCAATGCGCATACCCCGCCCCTGGTGGAAATCACCACCGCGATAATCCCACCATGAATAGATGCGGTCTTGGTCGTGCAGGTGCCGGAACGCATCGGTCAGGCCCCACTGAGCGAGCTCGCTGAGACGGTCGCGTTCCGCCTGGCTGACATGAGTCATGTCGACGGTCTTGGCAGGATCGTGAACGTCACGGTTATCCGGAGCGATGTTGTAGTCGCCGCCCACGATGACGTCCTGGTCAGCCGACGTGTCAGCCTCGAGATGCTGCACCAACCGGCCGAGCCAGTCGAGCTTGTAGGTGTAATGGTCGTCATCGAGTGACCTCCCGTTCGGGACGTACACGCTGCTGACGCGGACCCCGCCGCACGTGGCGGTGATAATCCGTGCGTCCGGGTCGGGCTCGATACCTTCGGAAAAATTCGTCACGACGTCGGTCAGGCCAACCTTCGAGAGGATCGCGACACCATTCCACTGGCCTTGGCCGTAGTGGGCACACGTGTAGCCCATTGCTTCGAACGCCAGCATCGGGAACGCATCGTCGGCAAGCTTGGTCTCCTGGATCAGCAGGACATCGGGCTGCACTTCTTCCAGCCACGCTTCGACTCGTTCTTGACGAGCACGCAGCGAGTTGACGTTCCAGGTCACGACACGCACGTCAGGCCTCCTTTGGCGCAGCGGATTTCTTCGCCGTTGCCTTTTTCACGGCCACTTCTTTCACGGCCACTTCTTTCACGGTCGCCTTTTTGGTAGCCACCTTTTTGGTAGCCACCTTTTTGGTAGCCACCTTTTTGGTAGCCGCCTTTTCCGTGGCCGCCTTTTCCGTGATGGTCGTCTCCGTTGCAGCGGTCCGCTTCGCTGGAGCCTTTTTCGCTGGAGCCTTCTTGGCTGCAATCTTGTTGGCTGCGGCCTTTTTGGCTGGAGTCTTGTCGGCTGCCAACGGCTTGGTCGGAGCA